>Ga0307947_1003317_pt1 | contig 12968 bp, 14 predicted proteins | sample OrgLakmetagen232_FD_201840 | JGI IMG/M metagenome (GOLD analysis project Ga0307947, IMG submission 201840) | Saline water microbial communities from Organic Lake, Antarctica - #232 | ecosystem: Environmental > Aquatic > Non-marine Saline and Alkaline > Saline | place: Antarctica: Organic Lake...
TGTTATACACCCTTTACATACACTGTGAAGTGATAACGTTTACAACCATTAACATACACCGTGATGTGATGTGATATACCATTTACATACACTGTGAAGTGATAGCGTTTACAACCGTTCACATACACCGTGATGTGATGTGATATACCATTTACATACACTGTGAAGTGATAGCGTTTACAACCGTTCACATACACCGTGAAGTGATAGCGTTTACAACCATTCACATACACCGTGAAGTGATAACGTTTACAACCATTTACATACACCGTGATGTGATAACGTTTACAGCCATTCACATACACCGTGATGTGATGTTATACACCAATTACATACACCGTGATGTGATGACTTTTACAACCATTTACATACACCTGCAAAGGAAGCAGGGCTGCGTGCTCGAATGTGATGACGTTTACAACCATTTGCATACACCGTGTGTGTTAGCATAAACATAGTGTGAAAGCGTATTTGTAGTATGATGACAGAATATATGGTATAGCATAAACATGGTGTGAAAGCGTAATTGTGGTGTGATGGCAGAATATAAGGTATAGCATAAACATGGTGTGATAGCGTAATTGTGGTGTGATGGCAGAATATAAGGTATAGCATAAACATGGTGTGAAAGCGTAATTGTGGTATGATGGCAGAAACTATGGTGTATGAAACTACGGTATGATAGCTTAAATATGGTAAGATAGTAAAACTTTGGAATTTTCGTTGACACCACGAGTGTGTCTGTGGTAATGGCAAGCCCTATGTCCTATGTCCTTGCGTACGTGCACAGACGGGCTTGCAAATCTTGTACATTGCACTCACACACACACACACACACACACACACACACACACACACACACACACACACACACACCGCCTGTATGGCAATGTGTTGTGAAGGAAATGAGCCTGTTGTCGCTGAAAAGGAAGCGCAGGGAAAGGTGTAGGTGCTTAGCTGTGTGGAATGACACGCATCTACCTACATACATACGAGTATACAGATACATGAAATTGACCATGCAAGGCGAGGTGAGAGAACATCATCAGCCGCTCTGGCACACAATTATTGTAGCGGGAGAATGATCTGAGTTTTCTTCCCCCCACCAACACTGAGGTACAACCCCCCCACCAATACTGAGGTGCAAACATGTACATTCAGTATTTTTAGGCGAGTCTGTTCCGTGCATTGTCACTTGCGTATATATAGGGTTGGCCGGAACCATACATTTATAGGTATAAACGGTGTACATACGGTATTTTTAGCAGGGAAATCACCATACATACGGTCATATACGGTGCAGATATACGGTTCTGGCCAACCCTATGTATATACAACATGTGGGCACCAAAGAGTGCAATTGAGTGTCCACAAACTCTCACGCACTCTTGCCCACAGAGCTCAGGGGTACAGCCACACACACATACACACACACATACACACACACAGAGCTCAGGGGCACAGCCACACACACATACACACACACATACACACACACATACACACACACATACACACACACACAGAGCTCAGGGGCAGAGCCACGGAGCGCACCCACCCTCTGATGCACCTTCACAGCTGCCGCAGCAGCAGCAGCACTGTGTACAAGCTTCTCCCCTGCTGCCAGCTGTCCATACGTCACAGACACAAGCACGGTACCATCAGAGCAATGTGCAAGTGTCTCCCCTGCAGCCAGCCGTTCGTACGTTACCAACACAAGCCCAGCACCAGCAGAGCCTGCAGCCAGAACCATACCAGTATCAGCATCTCCCTCTGCACCCACAGCAGCAGCAGCAGCAGCAGCAGCAGCAACTCGTCCAGCAAGACCTTCAGCAGCAGCAGCAGCAGCAGCAGCAGCCACAGCAGCACCTGGAGCAGCAACTGCAATTTCCTCTCCCTCCCTTGCCTCTGTTGTCACCCCCGATGCCCCTACACAACTCCTTAGTTTCTCCCCCAACACACATGCCACATCCACCCGCACCACTCGCCCGCCCGAGCCCTCACCCACCCGCACTCCTGACACACACAACGCAGCTGCCGGACCCTAGAGATCCTCCAGCCCCGCAACCACAACCTGCCCTTCCCTCTTCTTTCACCCCCCATCCCCCCAACCTACCCAGCAGCCCAGTTCCCACCTTTGCCCTCAGTAGACCTAGCCAAAAAAAAGGGTCCACCTTGTTTAAGCTCACACCGCTCGACCCAGTAGAGTACAAGCCACCCACACCCACAGCCTCAAACCCTACAAGTCCACTCCAGTCACCCCAGTCCATGCACTCAAAACAGCCACCCTGTCGCATCCAGTCCAAAGACGCATCCTCCCCACAGCCCCAGCCAGAAGTGCCAACGCCCGAGCAAGCCCAGCAGCTGACGCACAAAGCATTGCCACGAGGCGCACATGCCCCATTCTTGAGCGCACCTCAACCAGAGCACGAGCAGCCACTCTCGTCGGTGAGCAGGCCTCCTCCCTCCTCCCTCGTCCTCAAGGTCTATTATCCTTTACATAATCCCAAGTATTACCATTACTTACACTTAAATAATCCCATGACCAAGGCTTGTATGTATCATACCCTTTGTGCAGCAACAGCAGCAACCGGTGGGGGTCCTTCCAGCAAAACGTTTGATCAGCTATGCCTTAGCAAAGATGTGACAATAACCTCAGCACCATGTACCAGTGGTCGTTACAATGATGCATCAATGGTCGTTACCATGATGCATCAATGGTCGTTACAATGATGCATAAATGGTTGTTACAATGATGCATCAATGGTTGTTACAATGATGCGTCAATGGTTGTTACAATGATGCGTCAATGGTCGTTACAATGATGCATAAATGGTCGTTACAATGATGCATAATTGGTTATTACAATGATGCTTCAATGGTTGTTACAATGGTGCATCAATGGTCGTTACAATGATGCATCAGTGGTCGTTACGATGATGCATCAGTGGTCGTTACAATGATGCATCAGTGGTCGTTACAATGATGCATAAGTGGTTGTTACAATGATGCGTCAGTGGTCGTTACAATGATGCATAAATGGTTGTTACAATGATGCATCAATGGTCGTTACAATGATGCGTCAGTGGTCGTTACAATGATGCATCAATGGTTCCTGAAAGAAATGGAGAAAGTAGGCAAAACAGCGATGGCTCAGGGATAATAAGAGTGAATCAAGAAGCTGAAGGGAAGGGAAAGAGTGCACTTATAGCGGGAATGAGAACACCAAGTTGTGGCCAATTTGTGCGGACATAAGTGTCTGTGAAAATCCATATGCTGATCGTTCGTGCTTGTTGTGGGCTGTAATTGCATGTGCAAAATTATTGAAACGCTGATCACTATGCGGGTATACTTATTAATTGATACGCTGATCAAAAAAGGGTGCACTTGTTCAATAATTTGCTGACCACAATGAGGGTAAAACTGTTTTATTGATATGCTGAACACAATGGGGTGCACTTATTCATTACATCCTGATCACGATGGGGATACGCCTATTTATTGATATGCTGACCACAATGGGGTGCACTTATTCATTATATCCTGATCACGATGGGGATACGCTTATTTATTGATATGCTGACCACAATGGGGTGCACTTATTCATTATATCCTGATCACGATGGGGATACGCTTATTTATTGATATGCTGATCACAATGGGGGCACACTCACTCATTATTACCCTATCAAAATGGGGGTACGCTTATTCACTGGTACACTGATCACAATGGGGGCACACTCATTCAATAATATGCTGCCACTCATTATTACCCTATCAAAATGGGGGTACGCTTATTTACTGATACACTGATCACAATGGGGGCACACTCACTCAATAATATTCTGTCACAATGAGGGTACGCTTATTCATTGATACACTGATCACAATGGGGGTACACGCCAATGCAGTTGGCTAAATGGATCATTCCAGTTTCTTCACGATTTGTTTGGTTTTTGTGCTTACCCGTTCCCATCCTACACAATGGATTTTAGAAATATGAAACAGTTCTCGCATCCTGCACAATGGATTCTAGAATTGTGAAACAGTCCTCGCATCATTCTTGCACTTTGAAGCCGATTCAAACTCTACCATCCACACCCTGCAGGGCAAAAAGAATATACCGTCCTACATACAAGAATATAGCCACTAACGAACATAGTACGATTTACGCTGTATACGCTCACGCCGCTGTATTCAAACTTTCACTCAAGATTTTCAAATGCTGCCGATTGCCGCAAAAGACATGCACCAGATCAAACCTGAAACGAATCGCCAGATTACAGGGGTCACAGGACTTCACGTGCCAATGGTCGCCAATCTGTGACCAACAATTTGCACAAATAACTGCCGCTCCTGACTGCAGGTGGAGCCCGCCCATCCCCTCCCCAAGAAGCTACCCCCCCAGCGCGTGTCCAACAGCAGTAGGCTGTCCAGTAGCAGTAGACCCCTCTCCAGCAGTGACGATTTGCAGAGCAGCAGCAACCTGCCACAATCACCAACCCAGGCGCGCAATGCACACGGCAATAGCAATGACGGTGGTGGCCCTCACCGCACCAGCCGCAGCAGCAGCATCAACAATAATAACAATAGCGACCATAAGACTAATCATGATAATGGCAACGGCAGCAGCAACAATAGTGCCCCCTTTTCGGTCTGTCCTCCATCAGGACCAGCGCCTCCCTCAGCTCTGGCCAAACGTGCCACCAGTCCTGCACCAAACCAAACCAGCGCTAGCAGCAACCCCTCTTCACAGCTGCTGGTTCCACCCCCCCCTTGGGCTCTGTCCAAACGTGCCACCAGTCCTGCACCAACCCAAACTAGCGCTAGCAGCGCCTTTTCTGCACAGCTGCTGGGTGCACCCCCCCCTTCTGCCCTGGCAAAACGCGCAAGCCCTGAAACACTCCCCAGCGTGCAAGCTGACCAGGCCTTGCATCCACCCTTGCCTTCGCCCTTGGCCCCCTCACCACAGCCTTCCTCTCCTTTTAAACCCTTCGACTCCTCGCCGCACGCTCCATTCTTCGCCGATCTCTCCTCTCCAAACCAGGGCAGGGCAACTGTGCAAGGGGACCCATCCAGGCCCATCAAGCTTCCACCCCCAGAATCACAAAAACCTTACCAGCAAGGAGGGGGAGCGCCTCCGCCGTCTGCTTTTTCACAGCAGCAGCAGCAGCAGCCGCAGCAGCATCCTGCATACCACACCCAACAACAGCAGCGGCAGCAGCAGCGGCAGCAGCAACATCCTGCATACCACACCCAACACCAACACCAGCAGCAGCAGCAGCAGCAGCAGCCGCAGCCGCAGAAACATCCTGCATACCACACCCAACAGCAGCAGCAGCAGCAGCAGCATGGTGGACAACTGCAGCATCCTGCATACCTCAACCCACAGCAGGGAAGGGCAGGTCCAGTGTCTGAAGGTGTACTACAACAGCCCACCTGGCAGCACGCTTGCGAGCTGCAGTGCTATTCACAGCCAACGCTGTGCTATTCACAGCAATCGCAAAAAGGGGCCGTGGCAGGTTCGGTAGCAGCTGCAACACGATTGGTGCCGTGTGCAGTAGACGCATCAGCAGTTCAGCTTTCTACTCTAGCTGCCAAGGCAGCATTTGCAGGAGCATCAACCCCAGTAGAAGCTCCAGGCAGGGTCGCATCAATGGTATCGCTGTCAATGCTACCGGCACAGCAGTCTGAGGCATTGGTGGAGAGCACACAGAGGCGCCGACGCCCCCAGGAGCACCACCATGGCGTGCAGGAAGAGGTTGACACTGGCATACGATGGCACTCACAAGATCATCTGGTAGGTATCCAGCAGCACCACCAAGGCGTACAGGAAGAGGTCGACACAAGCATACGATGGCGCCCACAAGATCATCTGGTCGGTATCCAGCAGCACCACCATGGCGTACAGGAAGAGGTCGACACAAGCATACAATGGCACTCACAAGATCATCTGGTAGGTATCCAGCAGCACCACCATGGCGTACAGGAAGAGGTCGACACAAGCATACGATGGCACTCACAAGGCGTAGAGGAAGAGCTTTACACAAGCGCACAGCGGTACCCACAAGGGTACCAAGAGCACCTAGGTGCAAAGGTGCGTGGAGTGAGCGACTGCCAGACATGCACCGCACACACACACACACACACACACACACACACACACACACACACACACATACACACACACACACACACATACACACACACATACACACACACACACATGAAGTAGTGTGCTTATATACTAAGTGTGGGGACTACCAGCCATGCACCGCACATGAAGTAGTGTGCTTATATACTACGTGTGGGGACTACCAGCCATGCACCGCACATGAAGTAGGATGTTTTAATGCTACGCGTGGGGACTGCTATACATGCACTGCACATGAAGTAGTGTGCTATAGCAGTATGCTTGAGCAGTATGCTTCTGTACTATTCTTGGGGTAGCCTTCAGTACTGTGCGTGGGTGGAGAGAAGTGTGGGTGAATAATATGCATTTGCTGCACTAGCGATGTGTGAATCTGCAACTGCTACTTCCAATTAGGGTTTGCCAGAACAGTATACATACACAGTACATGACCGTATATTTGTTGATTACCCTGCCAGAAATACCGTATATACACCGTATATATACTTGGTCCTGGCCAACCCTACCTATTACTTATCCCCATACTCGTCAAAAATTGCAGCAGCGGAAGCAAAGACAAAGAGCAAGCAGCAGCCAGCCAGGCCCGCTGGCAGAAGCCACTCAGCCACCCCCCCTTTTGCCAGTCCAGCCGCAGCGCCAAGAACAAGGGCACGCCCCACCCCATGCACATGCCCCAAATGTACGTGGCCCCAGCACTGGACTCCTCCCCTCCAGCAGCAGCACCGGCAGCAGTGTTAGCCCATTCAGCAACGCTGCGGCACGGCATATGCGCAGTGGGTCGGAGGTGCAGGGGAGGGGAGGAGGATTTGTTAAAGGGGCACAGGCTGCTCCATTACAGGGGTCGGTGGTGCCATGCCACTCTTTCACGCATGCTCTGTCCATGTGTATGAGCCAGCAAGCCCTGGAACAGCAGGGGGTGGATGTGGTAGCCAGCCTAGCAGCCAGTCAGGAGTATGGTGTGCAGTTTGTGGGGGGGGAGGAAGCGGGGGCACAGGGGGAGAGCCGGCACGAACGGCTGAGGCAGGAGCTGGTGCACGTGAAACGCAGGGCTAATCATGAGGATTTTGGGCCTACTGCGATGGCCCCGCTGCTGGTGCTGGTGCAGGGCCTGCAGGCGTTCTTTAGCCAGTTTCATGGGCATGGGCACGGGCAGGCCTCCGTTTTGTCGCAGGTGGGAATGGCTTGGGTCTTGGGAAAAGGCAGGTGACATTCGCGTAAGACTGTGTGACAGAAAGGCTGTGCAAAGCTTGCAGCACCATTCTTTGGCTCGTTCCGTGAGCACGACTCGGTTTTGTCGCGTGTGGGATATGCTTGTCTTGAGAAAAGGCAGCCTACTGTTGCACAAGACTATGTGAAATTTGAAAGGCTGTGCAAAGCTTGCAGCACCGTTCTTTGGCTTTTTGTGAGCACGCCTCGGTCCTATCTCAAATGAGTGTTTGCTTGCTTCTTGTAGCAGCCCACTGTTGCGTAAGACTGCAGAAGGGGCTGGTGCAGGTGCATACATGCAGTCATCCTTTGGCCGATTCTTGGATAGCTTACCCAAACCTGCCTTAGGTGCGCGTGTAGGTTGGGAGTGTTGCATTAGGGTGCATGCGCAGGCCATTCCACGTATCCGCACATGCAGTCATCCGCACATGCAGTCATCCGCACATGCAGTCATCTTTGTGCCAATGTGTGCAGGTCACCGTGGATTTTGCAGCAAAGCACTACGAAACACTCTCCTGTGAAGCTAGCTCAGTGCCACGTATGCAGGTCACCGTGGATCATGCAGCAAAGCACCACAAGACGCTGCCTTTTGCGGCTAGCACAATTCCAGAGGCTAAACGCTTCCTCCGACAAAGCAATTGCTTGTGCCAATGTGTGTAGGTCACCGTGGATCATGCAGCAAAGCACTACAAGACGCTACCTTATGAGGCTAGCTCAGTTCCAGAGGCTGAGCAGCTTCAGGTCGCCACACAGGTGTGTTGCCATGTCACGCGAGTATGTATTTCATGCATGTAGGTGCTTAAGTGCACAGAGCATGCATCGTTGCTTGTGCACTGGCCGTAGGCTTGCATGTTGTTAATTAAATTTGTTCAAAAAAACTGTTTATTGGAGCAGCTGACACCCAAAACGATAAAAACTTACTTCAGGTAATAAGAAAGCAACATTCAAATACTCTGTGATAGACTTTTGGCTTTGGTATACTCTCACATTTTATTTGCTTTTCTTCCATCAAATGCACGCACTTTCCACATGCACATAGTTATTTGTGCTGGGTTCCTGTGCACAGATCGCAGCCCTTGACTCATGATATCTATTGCTTCTGCTGTTTTCCATCAATTGCTGGGTAATAGAACACACAAAGTAAACACGTGCGTTGCTAGACTAACTAATGAAACACCAACAAATCTACGTTGGCAGTGAATACCACTCCCCACATTAATTAAGTAAAAAGGAGCCAATTTGGTATCGGGTACCGTAAAACTCCTCCAACAAAATGCTTAATATACAAAGTAATGAAACACACATGATACAACGCCTGACTGTCATTTGTCATCGCTGGCTGTCATTTGTCATGAGACCTTGAGTATTGGACCGTACATGATATCACACCTCGTTTTGTTGCATGCTACGGAATCATGATGTTGAATAACACCTCGCTGCTGCTTGCTTTTAGTTATTGAGTGATCGACCCTACAAGAAACCACACTCGCTGGTGCTGCTGTTCGTCTTGCATGATAAGAGATACAGACTCAGACGATGCCACACCTTGCGGACACACAGGTCATCTCCCTCCTCCCCCTTCAAGACCAAGAGCTGCTGCTGCTGTTCAGTGCCCTCATGCGGCACAGTGAACTCGCAGGAGAGAGAGACCAGTATGGGACAGATGAAGGGGGTGTGGGAAAGGATCAGGAGCAACATCTTGTGACTATAGCCAGGTGGGCCTTCGCTTCCCCCCTCAAGTCAAGGCTTAACTGTTTGTGCATAACATAGAACACAATTCACCAAGCGGTTTCACCAAGTGGATGGATTCACCAAGTGGATGAATTCACCAAATGAATTCACCAAATGGATGGATTCACCAAGTGGAACACCAAGTGGATTCACCAAGTGGATGGATTCACCAAGTGGATTCACCAAATGGATGAATTCACCAAGTGGATGGTGCCCTAGCAAAAGCTTCGCTGTGTGGATTGCACGGTGTAGCTTGTCTGAAGGGTGTGCCAGGACCATATATACACAGTGTATATACGGTATGATGTTTGGCAGGGAAATCACCAAATATACGGTCATATATGTAGGGTTGGCCAGAACTACATACATACGGTGAACATACGGTATTTTTGGCAGGGAAATCATAAAAAATACAGCCATATACGGTGTATATTTACGGCTCTGGCCAACCCTGCATATACGGTGCATATATACAGTTTTGGCCAACCCTAGTTGTCTGGCTGGGCAGCCATACTAATTCTCCTTGGTGACTCTGACCCACTTTACCTTACAATTGAATAACTCCTGCCCAAAAGCACCGCACATTCACGGTGTGTATGTTTATGTGTGTGTGTGTTTGGCTGTGACCAAGGTTGCGGGCATTTGTGCTAGTCAGTCGCCTTGCAGGTGGCCTGTGCACCTTATGATGGGGCCAAAAAAATTACGTATGTATGCGTATGGCAAATGTTCCGATTGATGTCTTGCAGGCGGTCTGTGCATCTGATAATGGGGCCCAAAAAATTACATATGTATATGAATGGCAAATGTTACCGATTCACAAGCATTCATTCCTTCCGGTTGATGTCTTGCAGGCGGTCTGCGCATCTGATAATGGGGCCCAAAAAAGTTACATATGTATATAAATGGCAAATGTTACTAATTCACAAGCATTCATTCCTTCCGGTTAATGTCTTGCAGGCGGTCTGTGCATCTGATAACTGATAATGGGGCCCTAAACAATTACATATGTATATGTATGGACGATGTTACCGATTCACAAGCATTCATTCCTTCCGGTTGATGTCTTGCAGGCAATCTGTGCATCTGATAATGGGGCCCAAAAAAGTTACATATGTATACTTATGGAAGGTGTAACTGACTCACAAGCATTCATGCGTATTGGTGCCTTGCAGATGGTATGTGCATCTGATGATGGGGCCCAAGGTTAAGGAGGACGTGGAGGTACCGCTGCTGAGCTTAGTGTGGTGCGTGGGTCTGTCTGGAAATTTATGTATTGCCAAGAAAAGCTGGCAATATAGCCAGATCTTGAGCCCGTGCATTTGACTATGGTGTTCAATTGCTTAACGTGATACGGGTCCATCTAATTGGGATACAAGCATGCCAGGAAAATCCGGAAATGAACGCAATTGCCTTTGACAACATGCAGGTATTTTTTACGCAATGACGTGGCATATGCGTCGTTGATTCTCGCCAAGAAAAAGCGCATTGATAAGCTTCTGCACAGTGGTGTGGCAGGTGCGCATTTAAGATTGATATATTTCAAGGTGGTCAGGTGGTGGTATTCGTAGACTTGCACACACACGCACACACACGCACGCACGTACACACACATACACACACACATACACACACACATACACACACACACACGCACACACACACACACACACACACACACACACACAGCGGCAGCGTGCCCTGCTCAGTATCCTTCTCTTGCAAAGTACCAACACGACCAACGTCAAATGCACACACAGCACAGCGGTAAGCCTTTGTCTTGCCTCCTGTATGTTGTTATAACTTTTCTTCATGAGTATGAATCTGAGAACAATGTTTATAGATTAGAATTCTTGATAATTTGTATCTTACAAGCAATGCATGTTTCTCTGAGAGCACGCTTTGGTTGCAGATGTAGCTTTCGCAGTGCATTTGTTGTGACATTGTCTGTGCCTTCCTAGAAATTATCCAAACAAAGCAAAACTGTAACGTACCAGCAACGTATCACTCCTTCTTCAAAAAAGGGGTTTATATCACCTCTCTTCTATACTTGGAACTCTCGCCTTGTTGTCCTTTGCCTCTGTTCTCTCTACTGTGATCTAGTTGGACCTGCACTAACTGTACTCAGCCTTCATGCAATCGACTTGTGCATGTTATTTAATTGATACGTGCATGTTTATGCAATCGACACGTATATGTAGGGTTGGCCAGAACCTTATATATGCACCGTATATGACCGTATATTTGGTGATCTCCATGCCAAAAATACCGTATATACACCGTACATATATGGTTCCAGCCAACCCTACGTATATGCATGTTCATGCAATCGACTTGTGCATGTTCATGCAATCGACACGTGCGTTTTCCAAGCGCACCTGTAATCTTAACACACAGCACATCAATCTAGTGCACTTGAACCTTAAATACGTGATTCTTTACGTGCTTCTGACAACTTAAAACAAGTGTGCATGTAGCAAATTTGATTTAGATTTGTTGGCGCTTCTCAGGGCTTACAAAATGTGCACATAGCATATTTGATTCAAATTTATATGCGCTTCTGACAAATAACACAATGTGCCCGTCGCATAGTTGATTTAGATACGCTGCCATACTTGTTATTTGTTGTATGCATGCTGTGTATGTAGGTCTAGGGTGCTGCAGATATTTTACTTAGGTATGTAGGGTGTGTGTGCGATGCGTTTATGGTGTCTGTGAGTGGGCAAGCCCTGCTTTCTGGCCTGACGTCCCAAGATAACTGTTGTTGGCAGGATCACAATGGCAGTGTGTCTGAACACCACCATATGCCAAAGGTGTGTGCTACTTTGTGCACCTTATTTACCCTTGTAAAGCAACAGCAGCAGCAGCAGCAGCAGCAGCAGCAGCAGCACTATGCTTTTCATATATAATTGGCTGCAATTGTGTATACCACGGTATATGACCGTGACCGCATGTAAGGCAATTCCTCTGCTAAAAATATCGTATTTTCTCCATACTTGCTGTGTAGTTCTGGCCGCCTGCACTGACCGCTGCTACCTGTTCCAGCACAGAGGATAGGTATAAACCCCACCACGTGCCTAGACATACGCTGTTTCATGCATCTTGTATGTAGGGCAACAGCAGCAGCAGCAGCAGCAGCAGCAGCAGCAGCAGCAGCAACAGCAGCAGCAACAGCAGCAGCAACAGGACGCTCCTCTCCCAGGCGTGCCGGGCGACAACAGCGGCGCTGAAGTCAGTAGAAGCCCTCCCCAACAGCCAGGTCCCGCACTCCCACCTTTGCTCAGCGAAGGTGTAAGACGGTCCAATAACCTGTTTGCGACGCCCTCTGTGCCTCCACCCGCCGATCCACCTCCACCCCCCGCCATCCACGACGCGTGGATTTGAGCAGTTGTGTGTGTGATGCAGGCTGCTCAAACCCTAGTCCTGGCGTTGTTCCGACCAAATCCTGGCCACACTAACCTCCCAACCTCCCCCCCCATCAGCGCACCAGATCCGCACACAGTGCCACATGCAGCCACATGTGTGTGCCTCCTACAAGTGTGAATGGACTGGAGTGTACAGGCCACAGGTTTCATGCTGTGGAGCATACTCTGCTGCACTCTGTGTGAATTTTGGACCTTGACATGCCAACCCTGTGGAAATGAACTTTTTGTTCAGCGTGTGAGCTTGTGAGAAATTCTGACCTTAACATGCCAGACCCTGTGGAAATGAACTTTTTGTTCAGCGTGTGAGCTTGTGAGAAATGTTGACCTTAAGGGGGTAAGGGTTACACAGCTATATCCGCCAGCGAGGGCAGTTGAGCTATAGCAAAAAAAAAAGGCAGCTTCAAGAAGAGAAGGAGGCCAGACTGAACAAGACACCAGAAAAAGAGACAAGGTCAGTG
>Ga0307947_1003318_pt1 | contig 12966 bp, 9 predicted proteins | sample OrgLakmetagen232_FD_201840 | JGI IMG/M metagenome (GOLD analysis project Ga0307947, IMG submission 201840) | Saline water microbial communities from Organic Lake, Antarctica - #232 | ecosystem: Environmental > Aquatic > Non-marine Saline and Alkaline > Saline | place: Antarctica: Organic Lake...
TCAAAAGCGCACCACTCGCCCCCCCCCCTCGTTTTTCTACCAGCCCCACCACCCTGTCCACACTCTTACCCACGGCAGTGACATTGCCCACCCCACTAGCTCGTTGCTGGCAGCCAAACCAAAGGAAGAGTCACCTGCTCAGCTACCTCCCTCCCCCCGCCCCAGGCCAAAGTCCCGCTTAGGCACATTCGGTGGTACACCGCCAACTACAGCGGCAGCTGAAGCAGGAGTAGTGGCAAATGCAGCCGGCCCCACTTTGGCTTCAATCCCTGGCATGGCTGCATTTGCAGCAGCGGCCGCGGCGGCTGGTGCGGCTGCGGCAGGGAGTGCAGATGCACAGCCAAAGGTCAACACACCTGTAACTACTGAAGCAATCCCTTCCCTGCAGCAACAGCAGCAAGCTCAGCAGCTGGCTTGCGTGGCTGCAGGCACCTGCCCTCCCTGGCTGTTCATGCAAAACTGGATGAGCGCTGCGTTTGAGGGGCTGCAGCAGCAGCAGCAGCAACAAAAGCAGCAGGCAGATGGGGGTGAGTGTGCAGGCCCTGGTGCTGCCCCCAATCATGTCCTAACCTCTGCGCACTGTGCGGCAACAGTTCACCTGCACGGCAGGGGAGGACCCGGCAAGGGCTTCTTTCAGCAGCAGCAGAAGCAGCCGCAGGGAGAGGCAGGTGGTAGTGCGGGTGATGCCAGAGATCGCAATGCTGGTGGTGGGTTGGTGCGACTGCTGCAAGGGCAGCAGCAGAACCAGCATCAGGAGAAGGCTGCGGGGGAGGAATTTCTGAATCAGGCACGGGTACAGTTGAGGCAGCAGCTGCAGGTGCAGCTGGAAAGCTCCTTTGTCGGTGCTGGGGGTTGTAGCAATGGCAGCGGCGGAGATGCTGGGGTTGGTGGTGCTGTGAAGAACGAATCGGGTGCAGCTGGGAATGCAATTGTGAGTAATGGCAGCAGCAAGCCGCACGGAAAGGCAGGGAGTCAAGGGCGGAAGGGCAAGCAAGGCTTGTTGGGTGTAATCACGGGAGGCGTGGGGAAGCAGGGCTCGAACCAGAGACAAGGTACGTGCTAGCCCTCACTTCTTGACCCGTGGAGGCACACATGCCACTGTTTCCGTGCATTGCCCTGCAAGACACAAACACACACACAAACACACACACACACACTCACACACACAAACCAGACACACAACATGTGCGCAGAAGTACAATCTGGTGCCTGACCTCATGTCGTGTGTTCATAGCTATTCCTCCCACACGTTGCCCTACAACACAAGCACTACACTGAATAACACATGCCTGCAGGCCCACGGCCAGAAGGGGGTACGAGCAAGCGCAAGGGTGTGACAAAGTGAGTATGGTGTGTTTATGGTGTGTGTGTGTGCGCGCGCGCGTGTGTCAATGCCATTTTTATTATGTGTCGTGTGTGTGCACTTCTGATTCTTTGCGTACGCGTATGGAAAACGGCAATGCTTGAGCATTCATACATCTGCAGCTGACAAGTGTTACATGCCAATATGAAGCCAAGGGAGGTCCTCCTTTGCGCGCGGCCAGTGTACAGGCTTCAATTTGCAAACTTAAGCACTCGCGTCTGCCGTGCTGTTTTACTGTGCTAGAGCAGAGCAGCCAAATATGATGTGTTTGTAGGGCTGCAATTTCTTTCCAGCTAGCATGCCTAAGTTAGTGAGACCGACCGGCACCAATTGTTTTGATGGCCACTTGCTGTTCACAAGCTGGAAAAATCGCCCACAGCTTGCCATCTTTTACCTGCCTTTCTTCACATTTACTGCTCCGTGCAGGCACAGGCACACTCTGCGATGGGAGGCTCACCTTTGGTGAGTGTGTGTGCATGTGTGTGAGGCATGCATCCCATTCATCCCATTTTACTCTACCTCCCTGTTTTCATTACTTCCTATCCTCTATTGCTTTGCTCATGAGCAGGCACACAGGCACATTCACACATACTCACACGCACAGGTACATGCATGCATGCACACACGCGCGCACACACACATTCACACACACACACAAACTTCACAGAAACACACACAAAAACTCGCAAACATTCACGGACATACACACTTACAGGGACAGCACAGCCCCCCGAAAGGCGAGTGGCAAGGGCGGACGTACACGTGGCAAGCAGGTCTACCTGGGTAAGTGCACAGGGGGTGTGAGGCATGCAATGGACTATTGGGGTGTCAAATATCTGCGGCTGCAAGTACAATCAGGTGCCACTATATACCATCATAAGTTTAGACTTTAGGCAAAGAGAAACGCCCTAGGCAGCAAAGCTCAGCAGTTGAAAAAAAGGGAGTACCCTGTACCCTAGGGTAGAAGCCTTAGGTCACACACACACACACACACACACACACACACACACCAGAGGATCCCAGGAGGAAACCGGCCGTGAAGCTAGATTATCATTAAGTACCTGCTCTTTGCTCAATGCGATTCATGCCCATAACTCCTCCACCCGATCACCCTTACATGAACGCTGTGTAGATGCGTGCCTAGCCTATTAATAGCCAATGCTTGCCTGGTACAATTTCTCCCTAAGGCAAATAGGAGAAAAAAACGACTACGTGGGCAGTGAGAACCACTTCCCGCATAAATTAAGGCTCAGGCATGCACGTCATGCAAGCAATTAAACTTGCACACACGCCTCGGTCAGAGATGCGTGCTCCTGCAACAAGGGTTCCTTCAATCTACAAAGCAGCGTCCTCCTCCCGTACATCCATTGTGGTGAATTCTGCGTTTACTTAGCAAATGCGTTGGCTTGCCAGTCGTGTGTAAGTCAAATAATTATTTACCCCAACACATGTATACCTTGGATGGACTTGGCCATCTTGGTTTGTAAACATGTGGAAGCCGGATGAAAATTTTTTTGCGGCGCTTCCCTCTGAGAGCCTTGTATCATGCATAGGATTGGCCAGACCTGTGTGGATACACCGTATAATACCGTATACTTGGACATTTCCCTGCTGAAACTACTGTACACACCCCAAATATATGCATGTCCTGGCCAACTCTACACATGAAACTTTGTGCAGGCCTGAAATGGCGTGCTGACACGTTCATTTCAAACATAGCTTTTGGTTCCTGGGGCAAACGAACACGCACACGCACACACACACACACACATGCACGTCCTGCTTCCTGCACATTTCCAAGCTTGCAGCTGTGTCTGGCCTTACACAGCAGAGCCGTTAGCAAGGTGACGTCAACTCCTGCCTCTCGCCCCGCAGGTGGCTTCAGCACAGAGAATGAGGCCTCAAAGGCATACGACCGAGCAGCCATCGTGTACTGGGGCACTTCTGCACAGATAAATGTGAGTGCATCTCTTCTGCTGGCACGTCTCGGTATTGCAAACTTTTACGATAGCACTGCCATCATGTATATGATGTATATAAAGAATGAGGCGTACCGTTCAACTGCCATCATGTATTGACTGTATATAAAGGACGAGGCGTACCGCTCCTCGCCCTGATGCACTGCCCCTGAGCATATCTGATTTGTGTAGTTTGATTTGTGTCTGACATTCCGTGTGTGGTGACCCTTGTGCCACAGGGTAGCCTCTCAGACTATGACCATGAGTTGGACACCCTGATGAACTTAGACAGGGAAGAAGTGGTGAGTCGGTTGGTTGGTTGATTGCCAGTTAGCGCAGGCGCATGCTGTAATGGGCGCTCATGTACGCATGTGTGTGTGGGTGCACATTGATGATTTTGCGCTGTCATAGTGGGAGGAGATGGATCGAGAAACGGTGTGAATATTGACCTTTGGATTGGGTCGATGCTTGTTCAGTGCGTGACTGAAGATCGTTGGCAGTTCTGGTATCCCTCGTTTAGACATTAGTCCACGTGTGAGATAGATGCACATGTTGGTCCTCGTTGGACTCTGATCTTTCACATATCGATCCTCATACCATGAATTGAATACATCCACTCATTGATCCACAAATGGTTCGAGTACTTCCACCCATTAAACCATGCGTGATTTAGTGCACCAGCACCTCGCGTCGCCCAAGCTGTGAAAGCAACAATTGTTTTGGTCACAACAAATGGAAGTAAGCAGACCTGTGCACATTGCCAATAAATTCAGGTGCACATGCTGCGTCGGGGCTCCTCTGGTTTCTCACGTGGGGCCAGCTTGTACAGGGGTAAGTTAGTTGAGTCTCTGGTCTAAAAGAAGTGTGCTCCTCCAGGGATATTTCTTGCAATGCCAGACATGAGTGTCAGGGGCTTTTTATGAGTAGGGTTGGCCAGAACCATATATAAATATACGGTATACGGTGTATATACGGTATTCTTGGCAGGGAAATTACCAAATATACGGTCATATACGGTGTATATATACGGTCATGACCAACCCTAAGCAAACACCAAGGTACAAAGCCGGGCCGGTGTGCAATTGTGTCCCCGCCATTTCTTTTTCTGCAAGGGGGGTGGCGGGGGTTGCAGGTAAGCTGGTGAATGACGAGATCACGCTGCGTTCTAGCAAAAGTGTACATGCGTTTGACATACTGGTGGTTTTGCTACAAAGTGGCATTTTTGGTATGGTCACGCTGCAGCGTGTATTGCATTTGCCAGCCTTGCTTTGAGCAGAAGTGTGCGATGTCCTGGATACAAACGGTTTCTAATTGCAACATGGTTCCCTGTGGAAGTGAGTTTAAGATCGGCAATGAATGAAAAAAGACGCAAGTGGTTGATCAGAGACTGGAGCTGTGTCCGTTATGTTTCGCTCTCAGGATTGGCTTTATAAGTTCTCCAAAAAATGGTTAAATGAGGCAAAATGGCAAAGATGTGCCGCTTGTAGTATCTTTCTTCTTGGGAGCACTTGGTGCCGCAGTATAGGGTGCTCCTGGTGCCCGACCTCAAAGGAAGGGAAGCTGACGCGTTAGGTCTATGCAATTCTGGCCATCCTTATATAACATATAGAACGCACACTCACACACACGCATGCATGCATGACACACACACACAAACACACACACGCGCAATCCCGTTGGTTTTGTGTGTGTGTTTACAGGTGTGAATAGGCACCGTGTTTGGGTGACTTACTGAACGGACGCTCACAGGCGCAGACCCATTTAATTTATGTTTGCGTTTGCAGGTGTGACCAGACACCACATGGGCGATAAATGGGAGGGTCGCATCGGGCGTGTCCATGGCGCCAACTACCTGGTGAATATGCTCATGTGTGCTTGTGTGTGTTTGTGGGTATACGTTTGTGTGTGTGTGTGTTTGTGGGTATATGTGTGTGTGCGTGTGTGTGATTAATGCTAAACCCGTAATTTTGCACTTAGATTTGCTTCAACCTTTCAGCTCTGTGCTCAAGTTTAATTTTGTTAGGCAGTATGGAACGTGCAAACAAGTCCAGCAAATCACTTCACACCCCAGCTTCCTCCACCCCTCTTAACTCTCTTGTGCGCTCGCAGTACTTGGGCTCTTTTGACACAGAGCTTGAAGCAGCTGTTGCTTATGACCATGCAGCGCTGAGGTAAGGCTGTGCGGTGGGGGCCTTTGTGAGTTGTATGCTGGTCTGACCTTTTTGTGGCTAGGTCATACAGCGACAGTTTTGCAATGCGGCAGAAACAATGACGTCTTAGGTTTAGCGCCTTTCAGAGCGACCATTAAGGTGGCTTGCATACCTAAGGCAATATCTGTGTTTAGTCTTTTAGTTAAACATGCGCTCTCTCTCGCTCTCTCGCTCTCTCTCTCTTTTTCTCTCTCTCTCTCTCTCTCTCTCTCTCTCTCTCTCTCTCTCTCTCTCTCTCTCTCTCACACACACACACACACACACACACACACACCACAGAAACTCACAGATAAACATGTATACACCTGCACACAAATACAAATACACGCACACACAGCCACCGTGGCCTGGCTGCCATGACCAACTTCCCTCGTAGCAATTACCTCAAGTCAGGTTCTACTACAGAGATCATCGACCTGGAGCTGGCTCAGGTCAGTGTGTGGTGTGAGAAGTGTGTGTGTGTGTGCTTGATGTAAACGTGTCTTGTCCACTCAAAGTGTTGTGTGAGATTTGTGTGTGTGTGTGTGTGTGTGTGCGTGCATGATGCAAACATGTCTTGTCCACTCAAAGTGTGGTGTGAGAAGTGTGCGTGCATGAGGAACGCATTATCAGACAGACAAAGCAAGACGCGTCTTATCCTCGATAAACGTTGTTGTGACTTCCTTTTCGAAAGGTCTTGCAGCTAAGTCTGTTCTTTCTCTTCCAGTCAGTCCTTGCAGCTAAGTCTGTTCCAGTTGTGATTTACACAGTGTCTGGTGCAAAAAGGCATGAGTGTGAAAGTGAAGGGTGTGAGGGTCAGAAACATGATTTATACAGTGTCTGGTGCAAAAGGGCATGAGCGCGAAATAGCACTTTAATAGGTTCACTGCTCACTGTGTGTATCATGTATCTTCAGCTCAAACTCTAGTGCAAGCTGAGGATACATGATACACACATACACACACATACAAACACATACACATGCACACACACATGCACACACGCAGTGATAGCTCAAAGGCACAAACACACACACTCAAACTCGCACACCCAAACTTACACACACACACATATTCACGCACACAGACATACACACACGCACACACATACACACGTACACGCATGTACCACTCATACACACAATTGCATATCCACTCACACACCAACACACACACACACGTAGGCAATAGCTCCTAGCTGGGGCAGCCCCCCTGCCACCCGCCGCACTGATGCAGGAAATGAGGGCAAGGCTGTGCCAAAAGGTAAGGAATTACCCTTCCAGTTTTCTTGTGTGCATATTTTCTAGATCTCAGTTGTACATGAAGAAGCAGGCAGACAACGCTACCTAGAGCAACAGTTGCCTACCAGCACGCATCCACGACGTGGCTCTGTGACCGCTAGGCGCCATGACATGATCACCTAGGTTACATGATGCATGCAATTGAAGTGGCACGATGAATGTGACCTAGGTGACATGATGCAATGCAATTTAGTGACATGATGAATGCAATTAACATGATGAATGTGATCTAGGTGACATGACCATTGCATTAGCACCGTTCCTGTCCTAATCCACAAGAATGCACCCGTACCTTGCGTAGCATGCCCACAGTTAAAAGCAACGCAGCACAGCTAAAGGCAACGCAGCACAGCTAAAAGCAACGCAGCACAGCTAAAGGCAATGCAGCACAGCTAAAGGCAACGCAGCACAGCTAAAAGCAACGCAGCACAGCTAAAAGCAACGCAGCACAGCTAAAAGCAACGCAGCACAGCTAAAGGCAACGCATCACAGCTAAAGGCAATGCAGCACAGCTAAAGGCAATGCAGCACAGCTAAAGGCAATGCAGCACAGCTAAAGGCAACGCAGGACAGCTGTTCACTTGTAGACTGTTCAGGAGCATAAGTCTGATGCGTTGATATGGCAAGCTCTTACTCGGACTTGCACCCGTGCTCAAGCAAAACAGCTCCCACCACTTTCTGGCTCCATGTACACTTACATACTCCAGTCTCACGGACCCATTTACCCTTGTTTTTATCTTAATTTCACTGGACTCAACTGACTTTTACTTACAGCAGCATTAATTAAATGCTGGTACCTACTCATCTCCACTGCTTTCTTTTAATGATTAGCATGCGTTTGCTTTTCTGTAGACTGTTCGGCACGACCACAGCTCGAGGCAAGGTCTTGTGCCTCAGATACCTTTCCAAGCAGTTCAGCAGCACCAAGACAATTATGACATGCATTCCATTTAGTTTGCCCCTTATAGCTTGCGTTCCTTATAGGTAACCCCGTTTAGTTTGCAGCACGCCCGCCCAGGGCCCGAGGCGAGTTCTTGTGCCCCAAATACCTCCCCAAGCAGTTCAGCTGCACCAGGAGCACGTGTAAATATGTTCCTGTCCTGAACAAGCTACACGATGACGGTATCCTAACAGGAACGCATGCACACCTCACTGCTGCCTTGTGCAGCACGCCCACGGCCCAAGGTGAAGCAGCAGCAGGCGCAGTGCCCAAAGCGCGCACAGAAGCGCGCACCCGTGTACGACACAAGCAGTGGTGGGGAAACGACGGAAGACGGAGAGGTGGAGGAGGAGGAGGAGGAAGAGGCGGAGTGGATGGACACAGAAGGGGGGGGGTCTGAGGAGGAAGCTGGGGTGAAAGTGCAGCAGCCGCAGACGCAGACGCAGATGCTGCAGCAGCAGCAGCAGCAGCAGCAAAGAGGGTTTCCTGCTCAGCAGAATGGAGGCAGCAGGGTGAAAGTGAAGGGCAAAAGAGGTGGGAGTGGGAGCTTGGTGGGGGTGAAGGAGGAGGTGGCGGCAGCAACAGGAGGTGCTGCACTGATGGATTGTCTGCAGGAGAAAAAGGAACACAAGGAGGACCTGGATTTGGATTTGGAGGGGGGAAGTGGGTGGTGGGAGACGTTTGGGGGTGGGTGCATCCGACGCAGCACGCGTAAGACTGTGGGAAATAAGAGTGTACGTACATGTGAGGAGCCGGAAACGAGTGCGGGTAGTAGTGCACGGAGGGGGGGGTCTGTGGTGGGGGAAGAAGAGGAAGGCAGAAGTAAGAACGAGGTGGAGATGGGGGAGAATTGGAATGCTGGTTGCGAGCAGCAGCAGCAGCAGCAGCAGAAGAAGATCAAGATGTATGTGCCTCAGGTAGGTGCTCAGGGGACCATAGTTGTGTGCTCTTTGGCATGCTACTTATGGCCAAAGAGGGAAGTGATTTTCACTGCCTGCAGTTTTTTTCCTTTTCAATTTGGTCACGTCCAGAGTCTTACTCCAACGCTATACTCCCAGGGACATCTGCCACGAAGCATCCCAACACGCGCACACACACACACATACACGCACACACACATCCGCACACACACACACACACATACGTTTGCACACGTAGGCACACGCAAGCACGCACAAGTACACACAAATGCACCAACAGACAAACAAACATGCATACGCACACACGCACACAATCACTTGCACACATACACACACTCACACATACCCACATACAGGTATCCTTGCCCACTGGAAGAGACTCCAAGTCCACTCCTCATGTACCCTCTGTGTGTTTGCCCCCTCCTGTCACATCCTTGAGCCCACATCCAGCAGCACCACCTCACACTGCAGCCCCCCCACACACCCAGCACAGCTTGCTGGCACAGACACAGCAGCAGCAGCAGCAGCAACAAGTTCAGGGAACGGTGGGCAGCTTCCTCCCCTCCTTTGGAGGTAAACATAGCATGAACAAGCAGCACGCATTCATGAGCACATGCACACACACACACACACAAGTACACACACATACACATACACTCATGCACATATGATTTTTGCTTCAGGTGCCTCCAAGCCCTCCCTGGGCCTGCAACCCATCCGTACATCTCCCTCTCCTCTGAACTTCACCTCTCACTCTAACAGCCACCAGCAGCAGCAGCAGCAGCAGCAGCAGCAGAAGAGGCTGCTGCCAATCCGCACGTCCCCCACACCTATGAACTTCACCTTGGACAAGTCCAGTGGTGGTGGATCCGGTTGGTTTGGGGGGGGGAGCAATGCTGGCAGCCATAAAGACACAAACAGCACACCTGCCTCCAGTGCGAGCATGGTCCTGCCAGGACTTTGGGGGCCTCACTTGGACTTGATGGATTCTCCTGGTGGGTTGGTGTGGCGTGTGTTTGTGTGCGTGTACGTGTGTGTGTATCCGTGTGTGTGGATGTGTGTCATGCATGCTGGTGTAGGTGTGGGTGAGTACGTGTGAAAGTGTGCGCTCTCTTGTGTTTCTATGGTACTGAATCGGTTGACTGCATGGCTGGCTCTATTGATTTGCTTGATACAGTAGCTGTAGCATTTTTTGCTCTATACAGTAGTTGCTCTATACAGTAGTTGTAGTCTAGTAGTTGCTCTATACCGTAGCTGTAGCATTGTTGCTCTCAGTCATTGGTTTGTCTTGTGATGCTAGGGCGTGACTGTCTCTGCTTTTGTCAAGCAACGCGGCAATTGGTCGAATGTTTGCTGGGCAAGGACGCTCACATCCCGTGTGAGTGGCAGGATGGCACAGGAACGTACGTGTTGCGTGTACCTAGCGTAGCACACACGTGTGCCAAAGGTGTGTGCGCCACCTTCATTGGATCAAAAGCACGCCTCAGACCAAACTTACACCCCTCTCCCTCTCAAACACGCACACATGCAATCATGTGTCCCCCCCCCCCCCCACACACACACACATACACACACTTACACACACGCACATGCACACATACACACGCACACACACGCACACATACACATACACACGCACACACACACAAGCACTCACACAAGCACTCACAAACGCACACATACACGCAGGGGACCTCTTGGGCAGTCTGTTTGCCTGCTCCCCAGCCAACCTCCTGTTCTCCCCTCGCAGCAACGCGCTCGCCTCTCCCCGCCGTCAACCCAGCAGCGCAGCCGCCCTCCCTCAAGGCCTGAACATCAGTGCCCTGAGCAACAGCCCCACGCCATTCCTCTCCTCCCGCATGCCCTCCCACGCGCACACCCACACGCGTCCCCCTTCTGCTACCTCGCCTGCTGTCACCTTTGCTGACGCAGGCGCAAGGGTGGGCGCGGCAGCAGCAAGCCACGACGCTGTTGCTGCACCCAATGCGGCAGGGGGCAGATTCTCCGCTCCTGTGGCAGCAGCAGGTCCACCCCCGACATCATCATCATCAGTGCCAAGGGTGCAGCAAGCAAGCATCAGTGATCTTGGCTCACCCACGTTGATGCAGCTGTTAGACAGGAATTTGCTGGACCTGCTGGGGGGAGGAGGCTGTTCGTCCGCCAACAGCCCTTGCTCTGCGGGGGTCTTCCTGCGTACGCCACACGCCTGAAAGGGTGGACTATGAAGAGAGGTGGCATGAAGCGACTATGAGGCGGCAATTGGTAGAGTTTCATGAAAGAGCTGACGACGTTAGGTGAAAGGATCGTCCTATAACAGGTGCAAGGATTGACAACTGTAGACTGCGTGATAGCTGGCCTGGCTGGCAGTATCGTGGCTTCCTGGTGTCTGTGTTTGTTTTGTGTGTGTGTATGTGTGTGTGTGCGTGTGTGTGCGTGTGTTAAGATGAGCCTCTTGCACATTTGCTTTGGCACGAGGTTTCTTTTAGAATGGGGCTTGGATCCCTGCTTGATCTTGCTTCAGCAAAATGCATTCTTGGTCCAGTTCCTACCAGCATTTTTTGCTTTCGGCGTTGATAAATGATCGAGGAGGCTATAGAGGAGTTTGATCAAACCACCACTCAAGTCACGTGATAGACCGAAGTAGCACGGTAGGACTGATGGCGCCTTCCTTTTCCGTGTGTGATGCTCCTGGTGTTTCTGCAAAAGACGCCTTCCTTTTCCGTGTGTGATGCTCCTGGTGTTTCTGCAAAAGTGTCGCTGTAGCTCTGGTTGCTAGCAGCAGCTTGGCATTGATTGGAGTCGTAATTGATTGGAGTCATCTGGTCAATGGATGGCAGCATATTGTTTCTGACTACAGTTTTTTTAATGGATGCAGAGAGGTGTACAGTCTATACAGTGCCATATGTATGAGTATGAACAATCTCGTGAGTGGAGGTGGAGCAAGCCCCTCAGCTGTGCCATGTTGCAATAAAGGTGGAGTGCAGAGAAATAGGAGCCTGCTTTTTTAAATAGATGATCTGAACAGACGTGGAGAGGAGTGATCTGAACAGACACCCGATAGGATTTTGTTGATATGCTATTTTGTCGCGGAGTAACCTTGTGTTGCAGACCATTTCTTAATGGAGCGGCTTGTGTAGTATTGATTCACACGAGGTTGAACGTCCCTTATGTGTAATGGTGCCAAATGCCGTCGGTTGTTTTATGCTAGCTTACGTGTAGTTTGTATGCAACCTCTGTGATTCTCATGTGATAAACTAGTTTTTGAAGAATGTGTTTCCGGCATAAATGCAGCGTTTGGTGCCTTCCTTGGTGCCTTGTCAAGTTGCTGCTTGTGTGAAAGGATGAAAGAGACTTGGTGCACTGCCAGCTATAATGCACCATGCGTCATGAATGGCTTGCTGCAGAAAGACGTTGAATAAAGAATAGAAGAAGCACGGGCTTGACGCTACTTTTCTGTCATTACTGCATGCCTCTCTATTTACTTATGGGAGTATCCTTGTTCTCTGTGGCTAATCTAGTGATTGATCTTGCAAAGCCCGAGGGGCTGCTCATGTCTTATTTTAGACCTTGCCAACTTGGGTAATTGGAATTCTCAGGCTGAGCCTGCAACCTTACTCCTGATGCCCATTTCAATATTATTTCCTTTCTTTGTTGATTTGATTATATTACAAAGGACCGGCAGCCACTACGTCGGACTGAGTCCTTTGATTTATTATTTCCCTTCACTCGTTGAGGAGCTTTCATTCTTTGCTGTTCTTTTTTGCAGCCTGCCACATGTAACATCACAGTTATGATGGTGTATTACATAGATCAAGGGGAGGTAGCAAACTCCCTACTACGAGGTTAAAACGATCTGAAAGTTGATATATAAAAAGGAGGCAAGAGAGGCAGGCTGGAAGCGATAACAGAATGGTTACAATGGGGGGTGACCTTCAGCCAGGTAGTTTGGCTGATCGGCTGCTGACTGGTCTCGGCCAGCCACAAATAAATCCATAAGCTCAGAAAGAAAAAGAAAAAGTCTATTGTTCTGCTGAGAAAGGAAATCATGAACAAGTTGGTTGTTGATCTGTTGCAGCAAAAAGGGTTGGGCTGCTGAAAAGTCCTCAAAAAAAGGTAAAAACAGAAAGGAAAAGTGTTTCCTCAGCTCACAAACTCGATGGCCTTGGCAAATAAAAAGAGCATGCACCTCGTTCTGAACATGTTCATCTTCACCAGGACATTGGTCACATACGCAAGAACCATCTTCATGCCACGCTGCTGCCTCAACTTTTAAAGTATGCGCACGCAAGCGGAATCT
>Ga0307947_1003321_pt1:0-7500 | contig 12961 bp, 5 predicted proteins | sample OrgLakmetagen232_FD_201840 | JGI IMG/M metagenome (GOLD analysis project Ga0307947, IMG submission 201840) | Saline water microbial communities from Organic Lake, Antarctica - #232 | ecosystem: Environmental > Aquatic > Non-marine Saline and Alkaline > Saline | place: Antarctica: Organic...
GTGGTGAGTGGTATAGGCTATACAGGTGGTGAGTGGTATAGGCTATACAGGTGGTGAGTGGTATAGGCTATACAGGGGGTGAGTGGTATAGGCTATACAGGTGGTGAGTGGTATAGCAATATAATAAATGATAGTAGGTGTAGTATATGACAGTAGGTATATGATAGTAGGTATGCTAGTTGGTAGTAGGTATCGTTACTTGTTTGTATGCAAGCCTGCATGCATACGCAACCATGGTGCATACAACCTAAGCTCAAAACGTCTGAAAGAGAGCAGTGTGGCCAGAGATGTTGCATGGCAGCTTGGAGCTGATTTCCCAAGATGCTTGTTTAGGATTATATCAGAAAAACCAATTTGGATTAATTAAGAAAGACGAGAGCACACCAATTTGGATTAATCAAAAAAGACGAGAGCACACCTGCCCACCAAGGAAAATGTGGAGCTGAGGTTGATCTCTGTCATGTGTCATGTGCATGCTGGATAGTCTCAGAACAACTATGAGGAAGACACTGACCAGGCACTCTTCTCAGACTCGGAAAGAGTCACACACACACATACCTGGGATTTGTTAGGATATTGTAAAGGGGTTTCCTGGACGCGTGCTGGACATGGTGGACCCAGGTACGAACACACACATACATAGGGTTGGCCAAAACCATACGTACATACGTATATACGGTATTTTTAGCAGGGCAATGACCATACGTACGGTCATATACGGTGTACATATACGGTTCTGGCCAACCCTACACATACACACACATACACACACACGCACACACACAACACACAGTATGCACGCAAAACATACACACAAACACACGAGCACACACGCACACTCACACACCACACACGCACAGCATACACACACCACACACGCACAGCACACACAAACACACACATGCATACCTGAGATTCGTTAGGAAATGTGAAGGGGTCTCCTGGATGCATGCTGGGCATGGTGCTGGGTCCGGGGCCTGCCTGAGAGGGAGAGAGGCCGTGCAAGCTCACCATGTGGGTGGCTTTGAGCAGCCCGTTTGAGTCTATGCTCACCTGCATCAGTGTGGATATTGTCAAAACCATTTGCGTACGTCTTATAAGATTGGGCGACTTTGAGCAGCCTGTTTTAGTTTGCAGTCACCTGCAACAGCATGTGAGCTTTGGTAACAATCTGAGTTTGAATACACAGCGTGTTTGAGTCCGGCGTTCTTAGCAACCTGCGTTTAGTTACACATCCTGTTTAATTTCGCGGTCACCTGCAACAGCATGCGAGCTTTGATAACAATCTGGGTTTGATTACACAGCGTGTTTTGAGTCCGGCTTTCTTAGCAGCCTGCGTTTAGTTACACATCCTGTTTGATTTCGCGGTCACCTGCAACAGCATGTGAGCTTTGATAACAATCTGGGTTTGATTACACAGCGTGTTTTGAGTCCGGCTTTCTTAGCAACCTGCGTTTAGTTACACATCCTGTTTGATTTCGCGGTCACCTGCAACAGCATGCGAGCTTTGATAACAATCTGGGTTTGATTACACAGCGTGTTTTGAGTCCGGCTTTCTCAGCAACCTGCGTTTAGTTGCACATCCTGTTTGATTTCGCGGTCACCTGCAACAGCATGTGAGCTTTGATAACAATCTGGGTTTGATTACACAGCGTGTTTTGAGTCCGGCTTTCTTAGCAACCTGCGTTTAGTTACACATCCTGTTTGATTTCGCGGTCACCTGCAACAGCATGTGAGCTTTGATAACGATCTGAGTTTGATTACACAGCGTGTTTGAGTCCGGCGTTCTTAGCAACCTGCGTTTTGTTGTGTAGTTACACATCCTGTTTGAATTCGGGGTCACCTGCAACAGCATGTGAGCTTTGCTTACAATCTGGGTTTGATTACACAGCGTGTGCATACAATCATCAGAATGGATGGCTGTCAGCCGTACGTTTGTAATGTTGCTTTCCTAAAACAACACACAAAAACTGGCTGTGAAAAAGGCCTGTGTTTGGTATGTATTCAATTGTGCTTGCATTCATGTGTGTGGCTGTTAATCGACCGCCCGAAACCGTACTTAATACTGTTGAACAGTCTGCTTCAGTAATTGCTTTTGTGGGATGTCCTCAAGCTTATCATATTCTCGGATTCATCTTAAGGGTGACACCCCCGTGGCCGTACCCATGGCCGTACAGCCACAATCATTAAAAATAGATAGTTGTATGACAAGCCTGAACAAGTGTAAGAACATTTTGCACAATAATAGGGTACAAATTGTACAATGATAATTGCACAACAATAAAGTGCGCAGTGATGTGTACAAAAGATTTAAGCACCCGGCCAACCTGCCTGTCGTAACTCACTTTGGTGGTAATCCCTCCAAACTCTTTGGGGTTGGGCAGGTTGCAAAAGGCTGCACGAAGCGATTTGTATCTATACCTGCACGTGTGAGAAGTTTATGTGTTTATGTGTGTGGGAAAAGGGCATTGCGTCTGTGTGTGTGTGTGTGTGTGCACCTCCACCTGCACGTGTGAGGGGTTTATGTGTGGGGAAAGGGTGCCGTGCCTGCCTGTGTCTGTGTACCTCCATCTGCACGTGAGAGAGGTTTATGTGTTTATGTGTGTGGGAAAAGGGCGTTGCGTCTGTGTGTGTGTGTGTGTGCCTCCACCTGCACGTGTGAGGGGTTTATGTGTGGGGAAAGGGTGTCGTGCCTGCATGTGTCTGTGTACCTCCATCTGCACGTGTGAGAGGGTTATGTGTTAATGTGTGTGGGGAAAGAACGTTGCGTCTGTGTGTGTATCTCCACCTGCATGTATGAGGGGTTTATGTGTGTGGGGAAAGGGTTTCGTGCCTGCATGTGTCTGTGTACCTCCATCTGCACATGTGAGAGGTTTATGTGTTTATGTGTGTGGGGAAAGGGTGTTGTGTCTGTCTGTGTGTGTACCTCTGCAAGCATGTGGAAGGTGTATACACATATGCATATTTATGCGTATGTGTATGCAAGTGAGCACACACACACAGACGCACACACACACACGCAGTTACGTACACGCACGTACACGCACGCACGCACGCACGCACGCACGCACACGCACGCGCACACACACACACACACGCACGCACGCACGCACGCACGCACGCGCACACACACACACACACACACACACATACATACATACATACATACATACATACATTCAGAGTGACAGACCTATGGCATAGCTCTGGGGACTGGTTGGTCAAGCCCTGTGGGGGCCCAACTTCCATGGAAGGAGGAGCCACGTAAAAGCCACTCAGCTCGGCCACAGGGACCTCTACCTGCAGCGTTCGTGTGTATATATGCGTTCAATGGTTGAAGATGCTTCCATGTGTGTGTGTGTGTGTGTGTGCGCGCCTATGGTCTCAATTAAACCTCATTTTGATCTTCACTTATTTGTTTTCAGGCGCAAGTCAACCCTACGGTCTCTCTTCAGCGCTTGTGAATGTTAGTAAGAGGATGACCAATACGTGCCACCAATGCCAGTCCTACAATAGGGAGATCCTGGATAGTATAGAGCTTCACAGCAAAAGTCTAAAACTGTAATCCTTAGCAATGGTGTTAGGCTCCAGAGAGTAACACCTACTCAAGCCTCAAACCCTCTGTTGAGGTACATATCGATAGACTTACACACCATCTGTTTCGTGTTCCCTCTAGCTTCTGTTCTTTTTGTTTAGCCAGGTGTAGTTTCAGGATTTTTCCAAACTTCCGCTGAGATGCCCTTTGAGGCATATATAGCGATGTAACCTTACCTTACATTACACACCATATTTTCCCCTTTTGTTTAGCTAGGTGTGGTTACAGGCTTTTATCCAAGCTTCTGCTTAGATGCCCCTGAGGCATATATAGCAATGTAACCTTACCTTGCCTTACATTACACACCATATTTTCTACTTTTGTTTAGCTAGGTGTGGTTACAGGCTTTAATCCAAGCTTCTACTCAGATGCCCCTGAGGCATATATAGCGATGTAACCTTACCTTGCCAAACATTACACACCATATTTTCCCCTTTTGTTTAGCTAGGTGTGGTTACAGGCGCTTTTCCAAGCTTCCGCTCAGGTGACCCCTGAGGCATATATAGCGATGTAACCTTAAACACCATTGGCAAGCCAACGCGATTGCTTTTATTATGGGAGTGCTTCTGCACAGGGTTGTATGGTGTTGATCAAAAACCCCGGTTGTTGTGTACTGTGTTACTCAAAAAGGGAGGCCAAGATTAGGCGGCCGGGGAGGTCGCGGGATTGAGTCCGGTTGAGGGGATGGAAAGATATAAAGGCGGAATCGCCGCGTTTGCTACAAGGATGAGTCCAGGATTTGGCACCGGGGAGGCTCGCAACCTTGGGGGTAGAAGACTATCCTTAGCCTCCCTTCCGGTCTGATCCCCATTGACTTCATTTCCTCATTGTGGTGGAGGAGTTATACAGTACCCGATACCAAAGTGGCTCCTGCTAATTCTACGGTACCCGGTACCAAAGCGGCTCTTTCTCCTTAATTAATGCGGGCAGTGCTTTCACTGCCAGCAGAGTTGTTTTCTCTCGTTAGAACAGTCCATCATTGTTACAGCTTTTAGGACAGCTGATCAGCGCTGTGCTTCACCGATTCTTTTTTGCAATGGCACTACCGACGTCTGACTGCAACGGCACTACCGACATCTGCAATGGCACTACCGATGTCTGCGACGACACAACCGATGTCTGACTGCAACGGCACTACCGATGTCTGCAACGGCATTACCGATGTCTGCAACGGCACTACCGATGTCTGACTGCGACGACACAACCGACGTCTGTCTGCAACGGCACTACCGACGTCTGCAACGGCACTACCGATGTTTGCAACGGCACTACCGACGTCTGCAATGGCAATACCGACGTCTGCAACGGCACTAACGACGTCTGCAATGTCACTACCTACCGTTTTGAATCACTCTATGTCACTATGCGTTCGGAACCACTCCCAACAAGAAAGGTCGTAGAAATGATCTGCATACCTGGCACTGAAGGCACGCCCAGTTGATGGATCGGGAAATTGAATTATAATTTATAATGATAGGCATTGACTCATTCAGCGTTTTGTATAAGGTTGGCCTGAACCATATATACACAAGCTGTATGTGACCATAAGTTTGATGAGATCCTTGCAAAATATATCGTATATGCGTATATGTACACCGTATGAAATAGTTCTGGCCAACCCTAGCTTAACCCTGCACCAAAAGCGTGCTACTCAAGTACTGAAAGCATACAGTACCATACAACTCCTGCACCAAAAGCATACAGTACCATGCAACTCCTGCACCAAAAGCATGGAACTCCTGCACCAAAAGCATGCAACTCCTAATCCAAAAGCATACAGTACCATGCAACTCCTGCACCAAAAGATGTCCGACTGAGCAGACCTGTTTGATGCACCTCGATGACTATATGAACGCACTCTTAAAAATGTGGAGGAGGCAGAATACTTGAGGGTCTGTATTGCTGAATTCTGAGTCCTATTTAGCGCGTTAGAGATAGAAACATTTTGAGATATGCACTTGATAAGAGTGCAGAAGGCTAAGCACAGATCACCAGAGCAAACAGGCTAAGTACGCGAAAAAGGTTATTAAAAAATGCCCATGCTCTTGTTCCTGTGAGAGTCACACCGCGCCCCCATGCTCACATTCATGCTCTTGCGATTCCGTGAACCACATGGTGTGATTCCGTGAAGCACATGGTGTGATTCCGTGAAATACATGGTTTGATCGTGTGAACCCTATGGTGTGATTTTGTGAAACACATGGTTTGATTGTGTGAACCCTATGGTGTGATTCTGTGAAACACATGGTGTGATTGTGTGAACCACATGGTGTGATTCCATGAAACACATGGTTTGATTGTGTGAACCACATGGTGTGATCACATGAAGCCTACGTTATTTATTCACGCTCACTATCGCGTGAGAAACACGGAGCCCACACTCTGCATTCACGCTCTTGCTACTGCGTGAGGAACACGGAGCCCATGCTTTCCACTCACGCTCTTGCTATCGCATGAGAAACACGGAGCCCATGCTTTGCATTCACGCTCTCACTATCGCGTGAGAAACACGGAGCCCATGCTTTCCACTCACGCTCTCACTACATGGTCACTACACGCTTCTCACCACACGCTCTTGCTATCGCGTGAGGAACACGGAGCCCATGCTTCCCGCTCACGCTCTTGCTATCGCATGAAAAACACGGAGCCCACACTCTGCATTCTAGCTCTTGCTATCACATGAGAAACACGGAGCCCACACTCTGCATTCACGCTCTCACTACATAGTCACTACACGCTTCTCACTACACGCTCTTGCTATCGCGTTAGAAACACGGAGCCCATGCTTTCCACTCACGCTCTCACTACATAATCACTACACACTTCTCACTACACGCTCTCACTATCACGTGAGAAACACGGAGCCCATGCTTTCCACTCATGCTCTCACTACATGGTCACTACACGCGTCTCACTACATGCTCTTGCTATCGCGTAAGAAACACGGAGCCCATGCTTTCCACTCATGCTCTCACTACATGGTCACTACACGCTTCTCACTACACGCTCTCACTATCACATGAGGAACAAGGAGCCCATGCTTTCCATTCACGCTCTCTCTACATAATCACTACACGCTCTCTCTACATGGTCACTACACGCTCTCTACATGGTCACTACACGCTTCTCACTCCATGCTCTTACTCCATGGTTGTACAGCAATGCACCAAAAAGCACGCTGATAGCCCAAACGAAACATGCCTGGATCTCAAATTGTGCAACCAATCCACTAAACAGCACGCTGATAGTCCAAACAAAGCATGCCCAGATTTCGGGTTGTGCAAGCAATGTACCAAAAAGCATGCTGATAGCACAAACAAAACATGCCCAGATTTCCCTCCCTGTTACTGTGGTAATACAGAAATAACGCAGACAAAACATACTTGAGTCTTTTCTTTAATAATAGAGCAGGAAAAGCAGCCCAGGTTTCTACGTTTTCTCTATCAGCGCTAGCAAGACGTGCCCAGATTTTGATAACCGGTCAGCGCAAACAAGTTTATGCCCATATTTTGATTACCGTGAGGTCTCCAGAAGCGCCGGATGCAGAGAAAGACAGACGCTGCTGATCCTGGTTCATGAGCAAATCCACATCACCACCAGGCCACTCCAGGTCCTCCACCACCTCCTTCAGCATTGACCCTGTGAACGAGTTGTGCGTGCGCGCGCGTGTTTGTGTGTGTGTGAATGTGTGTGCGTGTATTCATGCGCTGTGTGTGTGGTGTGTGAATATGTGTCCGTGTTTGTGTGCGTGCGTGTAAGCGCGTCAATTGCCATCAAGAATAGGCCAACAGGTCGAGTAAAATAAATAAAATTCTTTCTCCAGTGTCCATCTCTTCGCCATTCCTCGTTTCACTGTTGTTTGAACATTTTGTGCAAGTTGCTCACCTTTCTCACACCTGCTGTAT
>Ga0307947_1003322_pt1 | contig 12959 bp, 16 predicted proteins | sample OrgLakmetagen232_FD_201840 | JGI IMG/M metagenome (GOLD analysis project Ga0307947, IMG submission 201840) | Saline water microbial communities from Organic Lake, Antarctica - #232 | ecosystem: Environmental > Aquatic > Non-marine Saline and Alkaline > Saline | place: Antarctica: Organic Lake...
CCTGATGTGGTGACGCACATGCTGTTTCATTGCTACAAAACACTGCACGCCCTCATGGTTACGTTGCGTGGATTGTTTTCACGCCAAGCAGTACAGGGCCTTCCTTGTCCCTGATGTGGTGACGCACATGCTGTTTCATTGCTACAAAACACTGCACGCCCTCATGGTTACGTTGCGTGGATTGTTTTCACGCCAAGCAGTACAGGGCCTTCCTTGTCCCTGATGTGGTGACGCACTTGCCAGGCACAAGGCATATTCAGCCTTATTCAAATTCAAATTTGAATTACCGTACCTTTTCGATATCACCCCGCATAAATATTGTTTTTTGCCCTGCAGGATGAGTGCAGTAACGTTTAATATATATATATAATTCCATCCTGCAGGGTTGACACGGGATAGGGTCAAATAACGTTTTTGGTCGCTGCCAAAAACGCCTTGATGAGGATGAGGGGGAAGGTTCAAAAATTGTCGATACTTCCATGATTCCTGTTGTGCACAGGGCCTGACGTGACCAAAGCATTTTTGGACCGCAATGGCCTGGAGCTCATCGTGCGCAGCCATGAGGTGTGTATGTGTATGTGTGCGTGTGTGTGTGTATGTGTATGTGTGCGTGTGTGTGTATGTGTATGTGTGTGTAAGTGTGTGCGTGTGTGTATGTGTATTTGTATTTGTATTTGTATGTGTGTGGGTGTATATATGAGCGTCTATGTGTGCGTGTGTATGAGTGTGTGAGTATGCGTGTGTGGGGGGGCGTGGGTGTATGTGCATGTGTGTGCGTGTGTAAGTGTTTGTCTGGAGGGGAGCTGCGCGTGCGTGTGCGTGTGCATGTGTGTATGCGTGCTTGTGGGTGGGTGTTTGTGTGTGTACGTACTGTGTGCGAGTGGTTGTTACTCGGGCCTTTTTTTATTGTTTTTGGTTCTACGCATGAGCTTATCGCATTGACCGAGGCCGTGTGTCGTGTCTGATTGGCCTGATTGGGTCCGATTAGTGCCTGATTGGGTCTGATGAGTGCCTGGTTGGGTCTGCTTGGTGTCTGGTTGGCCTGATTGGGTCTCCCAGTGCCTGGTTGGGTCTGATTGGTGTCGGGTTGGCCTGATTGGGTCTGATTGGTGTCTGATTGGAACCAGACCGCCTGCTGCTCCCTGTTTAGTGTTACAGAAGCACTAAGCCAAAAGGACCGAACCAGTTCCGGGGATGCCACTTTGGCACCTTCCTATTCCTATATAAGGAACAGGGGGACTTGCACCCCATGCTAGTGGCCTCTTTGCGCACACTGCACACTTGCAACTCTAACGATGCATCCTGAATGCCCTGACCGGTCAAGGACAAGGTTTTCGGGTTTAGGGTCGACCCCCAACTAACCCCTAACAGACCCTAATTTAACCCTAACTCATTCCTAACCCTAACATAAACCCTAACTAAACCCTTTGCAGGTCAAAGACAACGGCTACGAGCTGGAGCACGATGGTCGACTGTGTACTGTATTCAGTGCCCCCAACTATTGCGACCAAGTAAGTGCACGCGGTACATGCTGCTGCTGTGTACACACACACACACACGCACACACGCACACACACACGCACACACACACACGCACGCACACATACACACGTGCACATGCACACGCACACGCACACGCACACACGCACACACACACACACGCACGCACACACACACACACACGCACACACATGCTTGCAGGCGCGCAACAAGGGCGCCTTCATCCGCTTTAATGGCAACGACATGGTGGGTAGCTGTACTGAGTGTAAAGAAGAGGCGGTTGTAGTGTTGATGTCCTCACGCCTACACTTATAGAATTTAGCCCATGGTGGGGGCAACAGATAAAGTGTGAGGTGAGGAGCGGAGGTAGTGTCAGTAGTAAAGCATCACAGGCACCACGCTGGTCTGAGTTGTAGAACTTGCTGTAAAGGGATGGGTAGGGTGTCTGTTATATTGGTTGCTGAACAGCTTGTTGATATTTATGATGGTCTGTGATTTTATGAGGGTTGATTGCACTGTACCAGCGATGTTGTTTGGGTACAGAAGGTTAGTAGAGTGGAGTGGGTACCAGAGGGACCTATTGCGATTGTCTGGGTGATTATGGTGAGGGTAGAGTGGCGTGGGTTCCAGAGGGACCTATTGCGACATGTGGTGCATTAGGTGGGCTTACTGGGCCCCGTCTTACAATCCTTAGTAGCTGGCACATCTTATAAAGCCACACGCCGTACTTATCACTCCTTTTATGAAGACACAGGCACGCCACTCCACGATGTAGCAAATGCTGGCACACCCAAAAGCTGTAAAACCGTGCGCTGCACTAAAGAACGGTCTCATTCAAATCTCTGAAACAACACATGCAGGTGCCCCACGTCACCATACTGCAACCCACTGGTGCACGCGAAAGCTGTAAGGCCGTGTGCTGCACTAAAGAACAGTTGATTCCTCTGAAACAACACACGCAGGTGCCCCACTTCACCACCTTTGAGGCACAGCCCCATCCAGACGTCAAGCCCATGGCCTACGCTAACCAATACATGTTTGGCATGTAGATTTGTGTGTGGGTGTGGGTCTGTGGGTGGGTGGGTGGGTGTGGGTGTGGGTGTGGGTGTGGGTGTGGGTGTGGGTGTGTCGCATGGGAGAGGCTATGTGAGAAGACAAACCCTTATGAAATTAACAAAAGAGGTCAGGGCGGGAAAAATATACGCAGGCAGTGAAAGCCATTCCCAGGGTGGGAAGTGGGTCTGTTGGCGTGCTGTTTACGCATGTGTGTGTGTTTGAGAGTGATGGTGGGGACGATTTTGTGAGTGGGACGAGAAGGGAATGCATAATGTGAGAGTGAGATACCAAAAGGAAATGCACCATGATGCAATCAATATACTCAGAGCGTTGAAAAGGTGTGTGTGTGTGTGTGTGTGTGTGTGTGTGTGTGTGTGAGGGGTCACGAGCATGAGTGGTGCCGATGAGCGGTCTCGTGCACGAGTGGGGTGTCCACAAGAGGTCACGTGCATGAGTTACAAGACGTCACGTACATGAGTGGGATGATCACGGGCAGTCATATGCACAAGATGCTGTTGTAGCTAGCGGGGGGGGGGGGGGCTATGCAGGTCGAGATAAGGTGCTCATGTTCCAGGCAGGGCGGCAGGCAGGAGTTTTGGGTGGTACGAAGCACGCATACCTACTTGCTTGACCACACCAAGTGCCATGACTGATAACTAGTTTGGGTGTAGCTCTAAGGGGGGTGTGTTTGCGCTTGGGGCAGGCACGCTGCTCTAGTACTACAAAGAGAGGGTGGCTGCACGTGCAGGTTGAGAGATTGCGTGCTCCGCATCCTAAACCCAACCTTGCTACCTGTCGATTGCAAGACGGGGTCTCTTTGGATTGGACAGGTGGTTGGTGAAATAGTCCTGGTTTGGATGAGTGGTTTGGTTGAGTGAGTGTGTGTTTACAAGGGTATGTGCGCTCGTTCAAGGCCTTTGGTTTGTGGCCTTTGACAGTTGGAGGTCCTTTCGACGTGCATATTGCTATTGACACTCGACTCTGCATGCTGCGCGCTTTACTCCTTCGCTTCTCCTTCCCTGTTCTTGGCTTGGCACGTGCTCGAGCTCCTGTTGCCCTTTACTTCCCAGATGCGCTAAGGAACACGCAGCTGCTTTCTGTTCTTTATACTATTAATATACATCGGAATATTTAGTGTGCAGGCCAATAGCTGTTTTGTTGTTCATCTTAAAATCACATTTCTGGGCTGGAGGATCATGTTTTCGTTTCCATGGCATACAACCTGTATGTAATAAACACGAACGACTGAGGGCAAAGTGGAAAGGTCAACAAGGTCCTTTTGGTGCAAGAGGTTCAAACGAAGAAGGATACCAACGATGGGAGCGAATAGGGTATGCTGTCTTTGTGCATCAACCTTGAAGATGAGTTTGTCTGGCAAATACAAACGATGGCCCGCAGCACTTCCTTCTGCTGACCTTGTCAGATCAAATCACCATCACTGCAATATATAAGACTCATCACATCAATTGGAAGGGAAAAGGACGCAGATAGTGATAACACTACCCGCATGGGTTTAAGGGTGTTTTTTTGTGTTCTGCAACACCCAATAGATGTAAAGATACACAACATACCACCTAGAGAACAAAATAGGGAAGGCTTGTGTGTGGATCAGGTGGTTGGGAGGCAGAAGCCTGCACACCACCATGAGTCACCACGGTATTGCTCAGATACTTTTGAAGGTTGTGTTCAATGTCTCGAAAGAGAAAAAGAAGAAGAAAGAACTACGCAGGCAGTGAAAAATCACTCCCCAGATTAAATAAGGAAAAGGAGCCACTTTGGTACCAGGTACAATAAAACTCCTCCACCTAAAGATAGAGATAAAGATCAATGGGATCAGGAGGGTTGCAGGCTTGACTTGAAATCGTTTCCTAATGAGAGTTGATAATAGTGGAAGTGCACTTTGTCTTATCAAAGGCCTTTTGTAGAATATAGAGACGCTCAGGGATGGGCACGGCTTTGCAATTTTCGTGCACGTCTCCTTGATGCTTAATTGGAATAAGTAATGTCGGTGATCCAGTACTACTAATGTAGTACTCGCAGCACCCAGTGGCCAGCCAAATTTGAGGGTTGGTGGTATGGATGTCAAAACCAACTCTGTTTTAAGGTTCGTCATAGCCTAGTAGGGACGGTTAGAGTAACTCCTTTACTAATTCTGGGCATCCCTTTACACAAAGTGCACCGACTAGCCATTGCACTGCACTGCCATGCAATAAAAAGCTTGACTAAGATCACAAAAACATGACACAAAATACAATTCAGCTACAGTGATACTAGGGGATCTGATGGGGGGTTACTGGTAGAGCGGCTGGTTTTAGGAGGGCTAGGCGCAGGCCAGATCGCATGGCTGACAACCCGCCAAATCCTTATTAGTCTCCGTTGTTTCTCTTTGTCGATTTTCGGTGGGGGGGCTCTGGCTTGATGCACGCTGGTGTTTTCCAACGTAGAATTTACTTTCACCGGAATTGTTCCTTGCTTGGTTGGCAGAGAACCCCTGGTTTTGAAGATCATCAAGGTGTGCGTGTCTGATGCAGGCCGAGGTAGGTTGGTGCAGTGTGATATGCTCTTCATATTTTTAAGGCTATATCTGAAGCTTTCACAAGTATTTTGCTTGCAAACTACTTCTGGCTCCCAGGGTGGCTTCCACAAGACTTATTATACCAGCTCTTTTTTGAGGGATCTAAGCACCTTTCTTTCTTTTAGTTTATATCAGGCTAAGACAGGCTGGGCAGGCCTTTGTGTCACTATTACGTTTGGGAAGTACGTACAGCAAAACAATGAAACTGGATGGAGTAAGGGAGGCAAGGATGTCTCTGCATTGCTTGCTCGAGCCCATGGCTGATTGGTGGCTCCATTGGGAGTGGCACATTATACAAACATGGGAGTGGCTCAATTGGGAGTGGCTAACTATTGATACATGGGAGTGGCTCTATGGATACATGGGAGTGGCTCAATTGGAAGTGGCTCACTATTAATACGTGAGTGGCTCACTATTAATACGTGAGTGGCTCACTATTAATACGTGGGAGTGGCTCAATTGGGAGTGGCTCTATTGATACATGGGAGTGGCTCAATTGGGAGTGGCTCACTTGTTGGTACATGCTGCCAAACATCGGCATCTATATCCAATGCATACAGATTCTGATATATGAATCAATGGCAGGTGCACTGCTTTTGCCTAATGCTAAACGTAAACTCCTCCCCGGAAACCTGAATAAAAACACCACACTTTTCCTACACATCTACACCAATAAAGATCACAGGCAGGAGAGGGCCTAAAAAGCTCTCAACAACTAACAGCATTCACCCTCCATCAATCCTCTTCATCATCCCAAGCGCCTAACGCGTCCCCTCCTGAGTCCTCTTCTTCCTCTCCACTTTCATAGAGCAAGTCGTCAGAGTTCACGTCGTCGTCTGACCCCTGGAAAGGAGCCAATGTGCAGTATGCAATATGGCATAAATCATATATGGCATAATGTGCAGTAATCATTATGGCGTTATGGCACATAATGCGCAGTAATCAATATGGCATAATGTGCAGTATTCATTATAGCGTTCTGGCATATAATGCGCAGTATTCAATATGGCATTTATCATATATGGCATTATGTGCAGTGTTCATTATGGCGTTATGGCATGTCACATTTAGAGAGGAGTCTGCGGTTTGTGGCAGCACTCTTGTGTCCTCTCACGAGGTGTGCAGGCAGTGCAATCAGAAGCAATACACGCAGGTAAAGGCACACAACTACAGTGCAATCAGAAACGTAACACTCAGGCAAAGGCACACAACGACACAAATAACAACTAACTTTTTCAAGCACTCCACCAGTTTAAAGACAGGTACGCGCCTTCATAGGAAAAGGGTAACCTAGCAGACGCGACAGGTAATGTAAAGGCATAAGGTGTGCAGGAACTCACACATAAGACGCATAGTGTCTAGGAGCTAATTGGCGTGCGCACAAAGTCATCCAAATTTTTTAAACCTGCTTCTCTGATCTCATGGGTGATGTGTGACCTCTGGAGCTTTATCATCCTTTCTCACTCCGCTGAGCTCTTTCGGTACCAAAGCGACCTTCCGAGTTAGTATTTGGTAATCATTGTGAGGAAAGTTCAAGCCCACACCTGCAGTGCACCTTCGCCCTCGTCGGCTTGCACGTGTGGGTGTGCTGCTGTGGGTGCTCCATCTGTCGGCAAATCTGCCGGCACTGGCGTGGGAGACAAGAAGCCAGGATGCAGGGCAGGGGGTGGTGGGGATTGCAGTCCCAGGGTGGGAAGTGTGCCAAACCTTTGCGCAACCAAGCCTGAAGCCCACGCTAGAGAGGCGTGGCGTTGCTCTGTGCTCATGTGGCCAAGAGGCAGGCGTCCTGCACGCGTGTGCACAGCAACAAGGCTATCATGATCAGCTGAGTGGCAGAAATCGAGCCCTCTTGGTCCTGTGTGTCGCAAAACCTTTTTGCTGCAGTAAACACGATCCAGGTCCAAGACATATAGTTAAAATCCAGCCCCAAAGCATATAAAATTGTGACCACAGACGCAATCTCCATGAAGCCATGCAAACATATACAAGGTTCCTGCGCACGTTCGTCTTCAACTGAACATTGCGCACCCACTCACCACACATGCCATGCGCTCAAACAATTCAGGGGCTAGTCCACATGCCATGCGCTCACCACACATGCCATGCACTCACACAACCAGGAGCCAGTCCAGGCCAAGCCTGCAACCCTCCTGATCCACACTGATATCCCCTTTGGTATGTGTGTGTAGATTTGGTAATTACTACCGTGCACTGCATGCCAAGTACCTGCCCAGCATTTCATCCAGAGTTATTGGGAGGAAGGCTGTTACGGCTCTTGGTACCTTTGTGGCTCATTTTTGAGATTGCCTCATATGGTTCTATTTTGTTTGCATCGTGAGATGGTGGTGCACCAAGTACGGAAATAAAATATAATAGAGTGGTATGAGTGATATCACTTTGCTTTGCTCCAAGAACTGGAGTTCAAGTGTTGCTCTCTTGAACTCCAGTTGAACTCAGCAATTTTCACAGCTTCTGCAAACAAATTCCCTTGAAATATTTCAGGAGTGTTCCGTTCGGCATCTAAAAAGTCGCGTGCTTAAGTCGACACACTGTGCTATTAATTACGTGGAACATGCATGTCCACACAAAAGTGCACGTCCACACAAAGATGCATGTCCGCACAAAAATGAAACCCAGGAGCAAAACTGTCGAGCTTGCCAGGTACCTCAACTTGACCCCTCTAATATTGCAGTCGCTGCACAAGGCATACACGAGGTTTCAACACAGATTTCAAAACACTGCACAGATTTCAAAACACTGCACATAATTTTAAACCACTGCATAGATTTTAAAACACTGCACAGTGAAATTTCTGTGTGAGAAGCCTGCCTGTAGTACACATGGAAGGTCTACATAACTCTGTACCTGCCTGTAGTACACATGTGTGTCTGTGTGTGTGTGTGTGTGTGTGTGTGTGTGTGTGTGCCTGTGTGTGTGTGCCTGTACTTGTACACATGGAGGTCTACATAACTCTGTACCTGAGTACGCTTCATTGTCAAGTTTCCCAGTGACGATCTCGGAGATAGAAGTGAGACCAGACAGCATGGTCAAGTGCACTAGGCGGGTGGCACCTGTGTGTGTGTGTGTGTGTTTGTGTGGGCCTTGATAAGTATTCCAGGAATTTGTATAATTCAGTTTTGAAATGAAGCTATAAGTCAGAGAAAAAACAATGCCTACTCCTGGTGATTCCTGGTGATCCTTACCACACACACACACACACACACACACACACACGCACACACATACACACACACATATGCATTGGCACACACATTTTCATACAAGCACACACCATCCCCACACACCTTCCCAATTGCATGCATGCACACCCACACCCATACCCACGCAAACATACCACACCTAGTCACACCCACACCCACATTCGCACACCCACACCCTTACACGCACGCCCACACTCACATCCGCACACCCACACCCATACCCGCACACCCACACCCACATCCGCACACCCACACCCATACCCACACACCCACATCCGCACACCCACACCCACATCCGCACACCCACACCCACAATAAACCCTCCACTCAGACCCACACCCACCCACCCACCAGACACGTACACATACAAACACACGCACGCACACACCGGTGATGGGGCTGTCTAGCGACAACGTGCGCAACGATGGCAAGCAGGACAATGGAGCAAGCTGTGCACAATCCATCAGGTAAGCTACCTGCGTTTTCATAGAAAAGAGTGGCAGGCGGCTGAGATTCAGCTCATGGTGTGGTGTGGCAGATCCTGACATGCATGATGTCAGGACCCTGTGGTGTGGCAGATCCTGACAGAGGTGCATGTGTGCCTTCAGCAATCAACACATGCTTGGACGGCGACATCAACAAAGGAAGGGATGAGGCGATGATGGAGAGATATGTACAGCTTTGGACTTTCAGGCAATATGACCAAGCATGATATGACGATCCCCTTTGCTGAGGACCTCATCCAGGTGATTGCTCAAAACATTGGTAATACAACTGTTGATGATAACATTGGAAATACAACTCGTGTATGGTGCTCATAACATTGGTATCACAATCTGTTGCACGGTGTGCAACCAACGTGTACGTATGTATTGTTTTCTAGCACGCACACACACACATACACACACACTGGCATTCTATGGGAAATGCAACAGCAGCCACACACACACACACATACACACACACTGGCATTCTATGGGAAATGCAGCAGCAGCCACACACACACATACACACACACTGGCATTCTATGGGAAATGCAACAGCAGCCACACACACGCCACACACACACCCGTGGCATAACGTAAAAATTCAGGCTGCGTAAGCCTCGCAGCCTCCCCTTTCTCTCAATCTCCCCTGTTTCTGATCCTCTGCTACTTGGGCTGAGCCATCCACTTTGGTGAAGGGACGCCAGCTGCTCGATGCCGTAGGCCGAGGGAGAGAGACCTTCAAAGCGGCTGGCAACCTGGAGGCAATCAAAGGAGGTGATCAGAGGAGGTGATCAGAGGATGTGATCAGTGTGAGCAGATGTCATCAGAGGAGAAGATCAGAGGAGGTGATCAACAGAGGTGAATAGAGGAGAAGATAAAAGGGGGTCAGAGGAGATGATCAGCAGAGGTGATCAGAGGAGGTCACCAGAGGATGTGTAGGAGCAGAGGTCATCAGAGGAGGAGATTAGAGGAGGTGATCAGCAGAGGTGATCAGAGGAGGTCACCAGAGAAAGTATTGGAGCACAGGTCATCAGAGGAGGAGATAAAGGGAGGTGATCAGCAGAGGTGATCAGAGGTCATCAGAGGATGTGTAGGAGCAGAGGTCATCAGAGGAGGAGATCAGAGGAGGTGATCAAAAGAGGTGATCAGAGGAGGTCACCAGAGAAAGTGTTGGAGCACAGGTCATCAGAGGAGGAGATCAGAGGAGGTGATCAACAGAGGTGATTAGAGGAGAAGATCAAAGGGGGTGATCAGAGGAGATGATCAAAAGAGGTCACCAGAGGATGTGTAGGAGCAGAGGTCACCAGAAGAGGAGATCATGGGTGGTGATCAGTAGAGGTGGTGAGCAGAGGTCATAGAGGAGATGACCAGCAGCGGTGATCAGAGGAGAAGATCAGAGGAGGAGTTCATAGGAGATGGTCAGAGGAGTTGTTGGTGAGAGGAGGTGACCAGAGGAGGCGATCGGAGAGATCAGAGGAGGTGACCGGAGGAAGTGATAAAAGGAGGCAATCAGAAGGCCAAATGAAAATGTCTCGATTGCTGAATAAATAGCATTGTATGCAAATGAATGTATGTACATATGTACGTCTTAACTACTGCTTACCGGTTTGCAGTATCGCAGTATTGTGTAAGCTGTAAAGGAGAACCGACAAAAAGGCACACATCACTGCTTTTAATAATGACAGTATACACCAGATAAGAGGTAGGAAAACATTACACGTGCAAACGCCGCTTGTACAATTGTGCCTCAGCTGTCAGTCACCTCTCATGGATGGCAGCATTCCAGCGTAGGAGGAAACGACAACAATTTGGCGTCTTACCTTTACTTTGGAGTTGCGTTAGGAGGAGAAAGGCCGAGACACGGCTGACATTTTACAGCTAAGTGGAATTGCGTTTGGAGGAGGAAGACCTAAAAACACCTCATCGCTGCGCTCATGTGGTGGTGGTGCTGCCATGCACACCTGTGGTGGTGGTGGTGTTGCCATGCGCACCTGTGGTGGTGGTGTTGCCGTGCGCGTCTGTGGTGTTGCCGTACGCACCTGTGGTAGTGCGCACCTGTGGTGGTGGTGTTGCTTTGAGCGCTTGTGGTGTTGCTGTGCACACTTGTAATAGTGCACACCTATGGTAGTGTGCACCTGTGGTGTTGCTGTGCGCACCTGTGGTGGTGGTGGTGTTGCGGTGCACACCTGTGTTAGGACGCATCTGTAGGGTTCCTTGCGCGCACACCTGTGGTGGTGGTGTTGCCGTGTAGGAGAGGGACTCCAGACAGGGACCCATTAGGGGTGCCAGTGCATCAAGCACACAATAATAACTGACACGCTGTACGGCTTGTACTTGGTAGGCTGGAGGGGCACCTGTGTTTGCAAATATATAGGAGAGTGTGCAGTGTCTGTGAATTGTGGAAAGTGTCCGTGAATTGTGGAAAACTACTGTAGGAAGACATGGACGCCTGGCATGGTGTATGCTTGGATAAGAGGAGCGGCTGTGAACGCAAATGGGATTTAAGTACGCATTGGTGCCTGTAAATACCGAAAAGTCACAGAGGGTAGTGACTGACTCTCATCATGGCTTGTGTATTTAGGAAGGAAGAGCAGCTGTGCGCATAGAGTGGGCGTGGCTTTTTACGAGCAAAGGTGACCCGAAACAGCTTAATCACGCGCTTCCCGCTAAGATTAAAACGCTTAATCCACATACTTTGCTAGTATCTCGTTCTTCAGTGTACAAAAAACAGTGAACTTCTCATCCTGATCTGTTGCTGCCCACGTCTAGCCTTCCTGATCTGTTCTTGTACAAAAAGCAGTGTACCTCCCATCCTGATCTGTTCCTGTACACCTTTCTCATCCTGATCTGATCCTATACACCTTTCTCACCCTGATCTGTTCCTATACATTTGTATCATCCTGATCTGTTCCTATACACCTGTATCATCCTGATCTGTTCCTATACACCTTTCTCATCCTGATCTGTTCCTATACACCTTTCTCATTCCTGACCTGTTCCTATACACCTTTTTCATCCTGATCTGTTCCTATACACCTTTCTCATCCTGATCTGTTCCTGTACACCTTTCTCATCCTGATCTGTTACTATACACCTTTCTCACCCTGATCTGTTCCTGTACACCTTTCTATCCTGATCTGTTCCTATACACCTTTCTCATCCTGATCTGTTCCTGTACACCTTTCTCATCCTGATCTGTTCCTGTACTACTGTCTCATCCTGATCTGTTCCTATACACCTTTCTCATCCTGATCTGTTCCTATACACCTTTCTCATCCTGATCTGTTCCTGTACAACTGTCTCATCCTGATCTGTTCCTATACACCTTTCTCATCCTGATCAGTTCCTGTACAACTGTCTCATCTTTATCTATTCATGTACAAAAGTCTCATCCTAGTCTGTTCCTATACACCTTCCTCATCCTGATCTGTTCCTGTACAACTGTCTCACCCTGATCTGTTCCTGTACACCTGTTTCATCCTGATTTGTTCCTGTACACATCTAGCCGTTTCCCCCCTCCCATCTCTGCACATTAGTTTCAACAATTTAATCGTCCCCCCACCCCTCCCCTTCTTTACACGCACCTGAAGCACTCGCTCCTCTTTCGTCCTGCTTGCCTGCTCCCGCTGCGGTTGTTGCTGCTGCTGTTGGAAATGCTTCTGATGGCCCTGCCACAGTCACTGGTGAGATTCCTGCGGTGATGGTGTACGGGCCACCAGAGACGGGAGCCCCAGCACCGACAGCAGCAGGTTCCTTGCCGGCATTTGGACCAGCACCAGGGTTGATGCTAGCAGCAGTGTTTAAAGGAGCAGGGTCAGCAGAGTGCGAACCGGAAGAAGCAGCAGCAGCACCACCACCAGGGTTGCATCCTGCAACAGAGCTGGCACCGGCAGCTGCAGTAGCAGCAACACCACCAGCAGTACTGGCACCAGGGTTGCATCCTGCAACAGAGCTGGCACCAGCAGTTGCAGAAACAGCAGGCGCTGCAGGGCACCTTGGGTGGCGAGCAAGCACGACGGACAGGTGCTGTAGACGAGGAGTAAGGAGGGGAAGTGGGCTGGCACGCTGAGGATACTGGAGGGGAGGTTGGGGGTGAGATGGGTGGAAAGGAGGTTGGGG
>Ga0307947_1003326_pt1 | contig 12951 bp, 8 predicted proteins | sample OrgLakmetagen232_FD_201840 | JGI IMG/M metagenome (GOLD analysis project Ga0307947, IMG submission 201840) | Saline water microbial communities from Organic Lake, Antarctica - #232 | ecosystem: Environmental > Aquatic > Non-marine Saline and Alkaline > Saline | place: Antarctica: Organic Lake...
AGACCAGACCAGACCAGACCAGACCAGACCAGACCAGACCAGACCAGACCAGACCAGACCAGACCAGACCAGACCAGACCAGACCAGACCAGACCAGACCAGACCAGACCAGACCAGACCAGACCACCACCATTCACCAGACCAGAGGTCAATACTCCGGGCTATACCAGAGATCAATAGTGGCATTACGTATCTGCTTCACAATGGCTCTCTGAGTGTCCTCTGATGAGCATCATGCCAGCACAAGAGTCTTTAAGCAGCAGAGCTTCTTTGCAGTGGCTGCTGTTCAGAACCTAGGCTCTGTGCTGGTTCCCCAAAATAAACAGCCATCGGGTCTACATCTGACTGCAAGGGCTTTCCAATGGATTTTGCCTTAAGTGAGCCGCCAGCAATTAGGGAACTTTCATTAAAAGGCCTTATTGAAGCCTAATCAAGCGCTACCTACAGAAGCATCACAGAAATATGCATTGGTTACCCGTTCCGCTTCAAGTGGCAGACCCACAATGAGAACCACCCACTGCATTATTATCATTACAGGAACATGCATTGATTACCCGTTCCGGCCATCCCAGTACTTCAAGTGGCAGCCCCACAGTGAGGGTGTCTGTCAGTGTGATCATGGTCATCTGCAAGGAAGCAGGGCATTAGTATGATGATTGCAGATAATATCTGGTTGCCTGCGGATAAGCAGGGGATTGCAGGGTGGTTGACGTAGAGGACGTGTGGCAAACTTGTCATAGCTCTATGATAAACATGATGGATGATAAACAAATAAAGGAAGTAAGCAACGTTGGCCAATGGTCTGTTGATGTCTGGCATGTTTTTGGTGTTTGAGTGGCAACTGAAAGTGTTCACTGTGTCATGCACTTTTGAGTGAACCGCTTCAAGCGGTGACTAGTCATATCGAGAATGACGTATTTTTCTAAATCTTGTCAGAGTTGCTTCAAATTTACACAATACGACCCTGAAGAAACTCCTCACAATGTTTAAGGAAAAAGCTTGATCAACGCCTTCTTGTGCGGTACCATAAGTTGTGAACACAATGTTGTGGCAGCGCAAAGAGAATGGGTAGCGCAACAGTATTGCTCTCACGACATGAACTGTGCATGTTTTGGAGTTTTTGGTGATAAACAGGATTAAAACAAAACACAGACCGGGTTGGCATGATAGTGCTTGTAGGAAGGGGTAAACAATAAAAGTATATAAATACCGGCTTGGCATTTGATTGCACGTGGGGGAAGAGGGCATTAGTGTGTATACGCGTTGTTCTTACCGGTTGGGCATTGGGGTGATGGAAGCCAAGGTCGTCGTGGTGTTCAGCCTTGGAAAATTCCCATCTGGCTTCAATCAATCCCTCCTTTTCGCGTATGTTTGCTGCAAGCATGAACAAAAGCAGGAAGTTATCAGGTATTAAAATGTTAAATAATGTGGCTGTGTTAAACATCATGCACATTGGTCAACTTATGATCCTCCTGACGGGAATTGGCTGAGGTTAGCCAGCAGAACAGAACCACAGCTTCGAGCAGGCTAATGGAGGGGAAATAATTAAATGAACATAGATCTCGGCAAGAAAGCAAACAAGGACAGGGTTAAGTCGTCCCCTTAATAACTCACTTCAGAAACTGCATAGCAGGGCCCCGCTTTCTTTCACGCTCATCACTCATCGTATCACGCTCGCCACTCGTCGTATCACGCTCATCGCTCGTTATATCACGCTTATCGTATCACGCTCGTCGCTCGTGATCTCGTGATACTTTTTACTTAACCAAAACACTGCATTGCAGCACTCACTGGTTTCACCCCCGCCCTCTTTCACGTTCGTGTGGTACACCACTTCTTCATCGTTTTCAGGAACATTGAAAGACCTGTACCACACCTACGCAGAAATTTGGATGGTAGAGATATCCTTGGTGAAGATGAGAGATTGGCAGAGTATCCCAACAAAGTGCAAGTTGGTGAGCAGACTCAACAACATTGCTCTGTCTCTTTGTCCAGTTGGATTAATTAGGGCTCTCGAAGTACTTTATTTTGTTCAGCTGCTGAGCGTACAGTTGCACCAGACTCAGCGTGGCAACAACAAATCAGATCTGCTGGGATGCTTTTAGCAAGAAGCCACTGGCGGTGAAGTTATTCCTGTTAGTTAATTCATTTGACATGCATGTTCATGACTTAATGTAAATTGTTTGAACTAAAAGAAGAATCCTACATTTTTACCCCATCAGACCAGACTCCACCTCAGAGGCTGGTCTGATTGGGTAGAAGTGTAGGTGTTCTTCTTTCATTTTAAACAGTGAACACTAAGTTCTCCAAACCTTTCCAGATGCAACTTGCGACAGGGCCTAGAAAGTGTGATTATTAGCGCGTGCATTCAACATATTTATCAATTTCTTACACCCGCACCACAAAAACATGTGAAGTAGGGTTGGCCAGAACAGTACATATACACCGCATGTGACTGTATACTTAATACTTGATGATACCATAACTCTATCTCCAGATTCTGTATGATACCACGTGTCAGCCACAAACATACCTGAATTGATCAGTCTATCATTCATACTTCAGCATTTTATAATGTACAGCATGTTGGCACACAGCAATTGCAAAGTGCATTGAACAATGCAGAAGAGCCGTGCACAAGCCTCTCTCAGGCACAAGCCTGTCGCAGGCACAAGTCTGCTTGCTAAGAGGATGTTTAAACAACCATCAAATGAATCGTGCACGAGCCTCTCTCAGGCACAAGCCTGTCGCAGGCACAAGTCTGCTTGCTAAGAGGATGTTTAAACAATCATCAAATGAATCGTGCACGAGCCTCTTTCAGGCAAAAGCCTGTCGCAGGTACAAGTCTGCTTGCTAAGAGGATGTTGAAACAACCATCAAATGAATTGTGCACGAGCCTGCTTGCTAAGAGGATAATGAAACAGCCATTGAACCGTGCACAAGCCTGCTTGCTAAGAGGATGTTGAAACAACCATTAAATTAAGAGCCGTGCACGAGCCTGCAAAACTTGCCTTGGGCTCAGGCAGGAATCCAAGTGTCTCAAAGTTTGAGCCCTCTGTTTTGGCATTGATCGTGAAATTGGAGCCAACAAACCCACGACGCATGTGAGGGTCACGAGCCTGCCCGCTGCAAAGAGGAGAGTCAACGCTGTGTTTGGCAACAAAATTCAGAGAGAGTGACGCTCTTGTTGTGGACGCAGAACTTTTACTACAAGACGCTCATTGAGGATTGGAGAACTCTGCAGAGCGCTACTTGCTACTTTGTGAGCTGGATTGGAAGGACAACTTCATATCCTCGTTACATGTGCGTGGCAGTGCTAAATGTTGTGTGCCTACATTTGTTATCGTAGCAAGGCAACATCACGGCCCGGTCACTAAGCTCAAGGTCACACACACACACACACATAGACACATAAGGCAGCAGCACAGTAAAAAGACGCGGCGCTTGATTTAACTGCCGTCGTGCAATTCGCAGCTAACAGACGTTGTAACAAGCAGTCTTGTGACTGGTCTTCATAGCTCACATCTACAGCCACACCTAGGGAGTCGGAAGCACGCCCACAGCTGGCGCCAGATCTCATCGCCCGTGAGCTGCTGCCGGCTCGAGGATGATGTTAAAGCAGCAGCAGCAGGCTGCTGCTCGCCCCCCTCCTTTAAAGCAGAGCACACTGCAATAATTATAGCGTGCATGGTGCTGGCTGTTAGTTATTAGGAATGCTAGAACCGTGGTGACTAGCGGTTTATGGTATGACACACTTTCTCCTCACTAATGTGCATGTTCTTCTTTTATCCCCAGTAAAACGATCCTTTTTCATTGCAACAATTGGTTTGCACGTAATGATCCTCCGTTTTAATACCTTGCAAAGAAGGCAAAGGTCGGCCAGCGTTGGGTCTAGCAGCACCTCTCTCATTGGCTGCTGCATGCATAGTGGCCCTGATACGCCAGAGCGTGCATGTCTATCTTACGCTTGACAATCGTAAATGTACGTAAATGCAATGCAAACGTGATCAGTTTTGGGATCATTACAAACAAACATTGGAGCCATCATGGTACCTGCTGGTGGACGTAAACATGCTGGTGGGCGCAAACAATTTTGGGCCGCTGCTGATGACATAAATTGAGTGCATTGGCAACTGGAATCTGTTTGCACACGCACGGAATTTGTGACTCTGACCAATGGCGTAAAAATAAACTTATTTGGTGCGCTGGTACGCACTTTACCTGAAAATTGACCTCAATATTAACATAAAATATTATGCGGTGATATTTTTGGAAAAGCACGAATATTTTAGACGAAGAGAAAGAGACCCGTTGTTGTTGTACTCATTCAGAAATTTAGGCAATTACGGAGTTTCAATGGATCATGCCATTCACGGCATACCCAAGGCCATGCCTTCCTGAAGCCCATCCTCCCATGTATTTGCTGCAAAAACGTACAGGTCAGGTCCAGTCAGGCCGCTCTCCCCTATACTTGCAGACAATTATCAATAGGAGAAACCTTTTTACATAACTAGCATACTAGCATAGATAGGCCCCAGCAATGAAGAAACTCTGTGGCGTGCTTAACAATTTGTGTGTGATTGCCGGTCTTTTGTCGAGGATATGATTGCTGTACCACAAACTCGTACTTGCGTCAAATTGCAAGCTACTCAGAAAATTCACTGCGTTGATCGCACAGATCTGCAATGAGGAGCTCTGAGCTTGCATGGGCGATTCTGCAGAGAATGGTTTGTTCATTACGTACTTCTGGCCTCTTTACTATATCTCTCGGAAGAAAAGTTTGACTCGTGCCAAACAGAGACGCTTTATCGAACGATTAAAATTACAGCCAAGGAGGTGGGTATGGCTGCTCTTGCACACATCCCCTTGATCCTGCTCATTAACCGGCAGGCGGCATAATTTGGCGGAAAGGGCTTTTATGTTTGCTGGCTTTCGACTGATGGCTTATCTGTAATCTGGCGGTAAGGGCTTTAAAGGGCTGCGGTGATGTAACCTTACCTTACCTTAAAGGGCTGCTGGCACCAAAGTGCCCCCTTCCTAAATCAATGCTGGATGTGTGCACGCACACTATCAGCGCAACTGTCTTCGTCCTTATATCTGAGCTTATGAATTTATTTGTGGCTGGCCGAGAACAGCAGGTTAAGAGTGAGCGCTCATGTATTGTGACCATAAAAAGGTAGAATTGGTCTCTGGTTTACTACGCATGTACACATGTACCATGCACTACAAACTTCACACACACACACAGACCATGCACAAATTACACACGTGCACCACGCTGCTGCCGTTCTGTGAAAAGGGAACACCAAATATCTCTGGCTTGAAACATAGATACCACAGATCGTTTGAGGGTGACATAACGAGGGTGATCAAGGGGGGTTTAGCGCCTCCTCCACAACCAAGCATTTGGCCTGGCCTGAAATGGGTGGCTGTTTGATCTTCACTGCTATTGTAGCAAAAAGTAGCAAACCACCGAGCTACACCACTGCTGCTGCTGGTGTGTCTGAGCCGTGCTGCCAGGCTTCTGGCCTTGCTTGCGTGATGCGTTAAAGCTACACCACTCCTGCTGCGGTTGCTGCTGGTGTGTGTGAGCCGTGCTGCCAGGCTTCTGGCCTTGCTTGCGTGATGCGTCCGTCGGAGCTACACCACCGGTGCTGCGGCTGCTGCTGGTGTGTGTGAGCCGTGCTGCCAGGCTTTTGGCCTTGCTTGCGTGATGCGGCGGAGCTACACCACCGAGCTACACCACTGCTGCTGCTGGTGTGTCTGAGCCGTGCTGCCAGGATTCTAGCCTTGCTTGCGTGATGCGTTGGAGCTACACCACTCCTGCTGCGGCTGCTGCTGGTGTGTTGAGCCGTGCTGCCAGGCTTCTGGCCTTGCTTGCGTGATGCGTCCGTCGGAACTACACCACTCCTGCTGCGGCTGCTGCTGGTGTGTCTGAGCCGTGCTGCCAGGCTTCTGGCCTTGCTTGCGTGATGCGTCCGTCGGAGCTACACCACTCCTGCTGCGGCTGCTGCTGGTGTGTGTGAGCCGTGCTGCCAGGCTTTTGGCCTTGCTTGCGTGATGCGTCTGAGCTACACCACCGCCGCTGCGGTTGCTGCTGGTGTGTGTGAGCCGTGCTGCCAAGCTTCTGGCCTTGCTTGCGTGATGCGTCGGATGAGCCATGCAGGGGAGTTGACATGGGGGAAGGTGCGGAAGCGGTCCTGGTGGTAGCCGGCCTGTGTGTGTTTGTGTGTATGTGCGTGTGTGTGTATATGTGCGTGTTTTTGTGTGTATGTGTGTGTATGTGTGTGTGCGTGTGTGTATGTGTGTGTGTGTGTGTGTGCGCGCAACACTTGCTTATGTGAGTGGTAATGCTGATGTTCACGTGTTGGTGCTCATGTGTGCGTGTAAGTTTCTGTGAGTGTTGTTTGCGGGATGTGTGTGTGTATTAGGTGCGACGTGTGCTTAGGGTTGGCCACAACCGTATATGTACACTGTATATGACCGTATGTATGTATGTATGGTTTTGGCCGACCCTACGCATGCACACAGTATGCTACATGAAGTGGTAAGTTCCAGTGACCGGTATCTAGATCGCACACTGTTGGCAATGCATCGTTTATTTTTGCATCATGGTGATCTGACCTATCACTAGGACACACACTGTGCGGCTCACGCTGCAGCAATGAGTGCTTGCTTGTAAGCATTCTGTAGCGAACCACTGTGGTTTGTGACAAATTAAACTATGTTGATCGCTCGCTGACTGCTCGCTGACTGCTTGCTGCTTTTGGAGCACACCACGAGTCAACCTCTGCCTTATCCAAACGAAGGAAGACAACCACGCAGTCACGGTTCAATAAAAAAAGTGTTAATAATCAATGGCCACATGGTGTCATAACAAGCTCACTTCAACTTGACCCCAAAGGCTCTAATTGGAGTCTCCCGTCCCACCAGTGGTGAGCACATACATACAAACACACACACCTTGTTCTCACTCCTTTGCAGCTCTGCCTTGGCCATCATCACCAGTCAAAGTAAAAGAAAATAACGCCATGGTGTGTAAGCGCTTTCTGGCTGCCTAGACACAATCGGTAATTGTCGTTGCGCGCACACACACACACACACACAAACACACACGCACACAAGTGCTTTGAGCATGATTCAGGAAAGAATACCGTCATGGGTTGAGCCATACACAGGACTGGACAGAGCCGTATATAACACCTTGTAGGATTGGACAGAGCCGTATATAACACCTTGTAGGATTGGACAGAGCCATATATAACACCTTGTAGGATTGGACAGAGCCGTATATAACACCTTGAAGGATTTAACAGAGTTGTATATAACACCTTGTAGGATTGGACAGAGCCATATATAACACCTTGTAGGATTGGACAGAGCCGTATATAACACCTTGTAGGATTGGACAGAGCCATATATAACACCTTATGTGACCGTATATGTGGAGATTTCCCTGCCAAAAATTATGTGTATCCACCGAAGTTTATGGCTCTGGCCGACCCCAACCATACAACATCACAGTCGAAATAAAGGAAAGAGCGCTCAGGTGCCGGCCCCGAAAACGTTGGACTAATGCATACGGAAGTGGAAAGTGTGCTTCCGGTAAAGATGAACGAACTGCATTGTATTACATTACACACTCAGTTCATGGTTACATTACACACACTCAGTTCATGGTTACATTACACACACTCAGTTCATGGTTACATTACACACATCTGTTTATGAGTACAAACACTTAATACATGGTTACACACATCCGAGCACCCAACCACAGCAAAAGGGGCAATGTTCATTCTGATTCTGGTCAGCCCTGCCTTTCAGGCTATTCCGAATTCCGAAGCCTACTCGGCATATCGCGCGCCGACACAACACCAGCCTCCCTTACTAAAATCACTCCAGAAAAAACTGCCTGCTTTTTGATCTCTTGTGTGTGTGTGAGTGTAATTCCATCATGTGTATGTGCCTCCCTTACTAAAAAGCACTTCAAAATCTACTGCCTGCTTTTTGATCTCTTGTGCGTGTGAGTGTAATTCGATCGTGTGTGTGTGTGTGTGTGTGTGAGTGTGTGTGTGTGTGTGTGTGTGTGTGTGTGTGTGTGTGTGTGTGTGTGTTTGCAGCATTCACGTGCGTCTTGTTCGCCTGCTCAGCCCTATAACAAACGCATCCATCCACCATATAAATCGAGTGTGTGTAATGTAGCCATGAATAAATTGTGTGTAACCATGAACTGAGTGTGTTCACCATGAACTGAGTGTGTGTATCCATAAATCGAGTGTCTGTAACCATAAAACGATGTGCAGGTATTGTTTGCCACTGCGGGTTAAAGTTCACACCTAACTACCGTACCAAAATTTAATCATCCCGCACCCCAAAAAAAAATATTTAGTTTTGCAAATCCGCAACCAATCCGCACACCCTTCAATATTTATTATAATCCAATCCGCAGGCCATTTTTAAGCCATTCTCACCAATTTAGGCCATTTTCACCAATCCGCAGGCCTAAAATTATTTATTTAATTTTCTGTCCGCACTTAGCCGCACCCCTCAAAAACATTATTTTTGCGGGGTGATATAATTTTGGTACGGTATTACCTGCTGGCATGCTCGGCCAAGAACAACTGACGCATCAACATTCTTTGCCACACCCACCTACCTGCATCTACCACTTGCGCTACCTTGCAGTCAACACAGCAATGCGGCTTCTTTTTTAACTCGACAGAACTGGTCAAATTTACCACCTGCACGTGTATTGGCCACTTGCGCTACCTTGCAGTCAACGCAGCGATGCTTTTTTTTTATCGACAGAACCGGTCAAACTAACCACCTGCATTGTATGTTGGCCACTTGCGCTACCATTTAATTAACGTAGCGATTCTTTTTTATAATTGACAGCGGTCAAACCACAAACCTGCATTGTGTGTTGGCCACTTGCGCTACCTTGCAGTCAACACAGCGATGCTTTTTTTTAATCAACAGAACCGGTCAAACCACACACCTGCATCATGACAGCCACTTGTGCTACCTTGCAGTCAACGCAGCGATGCTTTTTTTATTGGACAGAACCGGTCAAACCACACACCTGCATTGTGCGTTGGCCACTTGCGCTACTTTTCAATTAACGTAGCGATGCGGCTTTTTTTGAATAAACAGAACCGGTCAAACCACACACCTATATCATGATGGCCACTTGCGCTACCTTTCAACTAACAATGTTATTTTTGAATGGACAGAACCGGTCAAACCACATACCTGCATTGTGCGTTGGCCACCTGCACTACCTTTAAATTAACGTAGCGATACGTTTTTTTTAATCGACAGCACTGGTCAAACCACACACCTGCATCATGTTGGCCACTTGCTCGGCTCGGCTGACCAGGAGCTCCACACGTGCCAGGCGGCTGGCCAGGACCTCGACCTGATTTGCGTACGTGTTTATGCGTGTGCTTGTGTTGTGTGTGTGTGTGTCTGTCTGTGTGTGCACATGTGTATCCGTGTGTCTCCACACGTGCCAGGCGGCTGGCCAGGACCTCGACCTGATTTGTATATGGTGTTTATGTGTGTGTTTGTATTGTGTGTGTTAATATGTCTGTGTGTGCACGTGTGTATCCGTGTGTCTCCACACGTGCCAGGCGGCTGGCCAGGACCTCGACCTGATTTGTATATGGTGTTTATGTGTGTGTTTGTATTGTGTGTGTAAATTTGTCTGTGTGTGTGCACGTGTGTATACGTGTGTCTCCACACGTGCCAGGCGGCTGGCCAGGACCTCGACCTGATTTGTATATGGTGTTTATGTGTGTGTTTTTGGTGTGTGTGTAAATTTGTCTGTGTGTGTGCACGTGTGTGTCTGTGTGGCTTCACACGTGCCAAGCGGCTGGCCAGGACCTCGGCCTGATTTTTTTGTATATGGTGTTTATGTGTGTGTTTTTGGTGTGTGTGTAAATTTGTCTGTGTGTGCACGTGTGTATCCGTGTGTCTCCACACGTGCCAGGCGGCTGGCCAGGACCTCGACCTGATTTGTATATGGTGTTTACGTGTGTGTTTTGGTGTGTGTATTTTAATTTGTCTGTGTGTGTGCACGTGTGTGTCTGTGTGGCTTCGCACGTGCCAGGCGGCTGGCCAGGACCTCGACCTGATTTGTATATGGTGTTTATGTGTGTGTTTGTGTTGTGTGTGTGTGTGTGTGTGTGTGTGTAAAATTGTCTGTGTGTGTGCACGTGTGTATCCGTGTGGCTTCACACGTGCCAAGCAGCTGGCCAGGACCTCAGCCTATTTTGTCTAGGTATTACGTTTATGTGTTTGTGTGTGTGTGTGGTGTGTGTATGTGCGTGTTGGGTGGCTCCACTCACGCCAGGCAGCCAGCCAGCACCTCAACCTCATGCTTGTGGCATATGTGTATGTGTGTGTATGTGTGCGTGTATATGTGTGTCTCAATTTAAATTGCAATGCCAGATCACTGTGATGTACGCCTCCTCCGGCATCACACACACACACACGCGCACACACACATACCTGCATCATCAGTTGCGTGCCTGTCGCAATGCGTGCCTCCTCCAGCGCCACCACACACGCACGCCCCTGCTCCCCACTGGCCTGCCATGCACCACCACCACCACCACCACTACCACCACCACTGCCACTGATCATCTGCTCCCTCTCCACCAAAGCTGCAGGGGCCAGCTGTCGCTCCTGCTGCTGCTGCTGCTGCTGTTGCTGCTGCTGTTGCTGTTCCACTGAGTCCTCAGGCAGGGGCTGTGCAGCAGCAGCCTCCACAGACTGCGTGAGAGGCAGGGGTGGCCCTGCCAAGGTGCTGTGCTGCTGCTCGTGCCGTGCTGCTGCCGTGACCGTCGCGACCGCAGCAGCGGCCATTGTAGCAGCAGCAACAGCAGCAGATGCTGCGCCAGCCTGGTCAGTTTCAGCGCTCGCACATGCAGGAGTGCCAGCAGCAGTAGTAGCAACAGCACCTCCACCAGCACCAGCACCAGCTTCAGCTTTTGCACCAGCTTTTGCTCCTCCTGCTGGGAGGGGGGCAAGGGGAACACGATTGAGTGTGTGTGTGTATGTTTGTGCATGTGTGTACGTGCATGTGCGTGTATGTATACGTGCGTGTGTGGATATGTGTGTGCATGTACATAGCTGCTGGGAGGGAAGCAAGGGGAGCGCATTCAAGAGTGTGCTTATGTTTGTTGCGCAGGCATGTGTGTTTGTATGTCTGCGTGTGCGTGTGTGCATGTGCGTGTGCGTGTGTGTACTTGTGTATGTGTACTTGTGTGTGTATATGTGTGTACTTGTGTGTGTGTATATATGTGTGCACGTGTGTGTATGTGTGTGTATGTGTGCATGTGTGTGCGTATGTGTGTGTATGTGTGTGTGCATGTGTGTGTATGTGTGTGTATGTGTGTGTATGTGTGTGCATGTGTGTGCATGTGTGTGTATGTGTGTGTGTTTGTGGATATGTGTGCGCATGACCAACAACTACACACGCCACCAGCAGCAGTTCTGCTATGCTCCAATCCCTCTCACCCGCCCTTCATTCTTGTAATTCAGTAACAGAGAGTTACACACCTTCACCTTGCTCCACGTGGAGTTGTTGTGCTGAGGCATGCGCCGACGGCGGTAGTGCTGCTGCTGCGTTGTCGTCAGTGGTATGGGTGGCGGGGGCGTGGGTGTACGTGCGCTTCAGGTGCAACCACGCCGCCTCTTCAGCTTCTAGCTGGTCGAGCTGTTGCTGGAGTGAGGAGGCCAGAGCGCTGCAAACCAAGAAACAGACAGGGTTGACAAGTTGACAAGCCAGCAGCTTGCAACAACACACAACAAACAGAGGGTGTGTTTTACAGGGTTTTATGAGGTGGCCAGAGCGCTGCAAACAAATAAACAGACAGGGTGGACAAGTTGACAAGTTGACAAGCCAGCAGCTTGCAACAACACACAACAAGCAGAGGGTGTGTTTTACAGGGTTTTCTGAGGTGGCCAGAGCGCTGCAAACCAAGAAACAGACAGGGTTGACAAGTTGACAAGCCAGCAGCATGCAACACACACACAACAAACAGAGGGTGTGTTTTACAGAGTTTTATGAGGTGGCCAGAGCGCTGCAAACCAAGAAACAGACAGGGTGGACAAGTTGACAAGCCGGCAGCGTACAACAACACGCAACAAACAGAGGGTGTGTGTTTCAGAGTATTCTGAGGTGGCCAGAGCGCTGCAAACCAAGAAACAGACAGGGTTAGTAAGCCAACAGCGTGCATTGACACACACAACAAACAAACGTGAACGGTGTGCTTTACGGTGTTTTTAGCAGGAAAGTTGCCCCTATATTTGCCCCTATATTGCCCCTATATTGCCCCTATATTTGCCCCTATATTTGCGCCTATATTTTCCCCTACCCTGTTTTTTAACACACACACACACACGATTGTTTACGCTGTTTACATACAGTCCTGGCCAACCCTACAAACGTGAGTGACAACCCTACAAACACGTGAGTGACAACCCTACAAATACGTGAGGGACAACCCTACAAACACGTGAGTGACAACCCTACAAATACGTGAGTGACAACCCTACAAACATACAGTCCTGGCCAATCCTACAAACGTGAGGGACTCTACGAACATGAGGGACCCTACAAACGTGAGGGACTTATACATACAGTCCTACAAACGTGAGGGACTGTACAAACGTGAGGGACTTTTACATACAGTCTTACAACCCTACAAATACGTGAGGGACAACCCTACAAATACGTAAGTGACAACTCTACAAACATACAGTCCTGGCCAATCCTACAAACGTGAGGGAAACGGTGCTCAGGAGCTGATCAGGACTGTATGAAATTGTGTGTAATTGTGCACGGTGCTCTTATAGGAGCTGAGCAGGACTGTATGTAATTGTGTGTAATTGTGCACGGTGCTCTTATAGGAGCTGAGCAGGACTGTATGTAATTGTGTG
>Ga0307947_1003327_pt1 | contig 12949 bp, 7 predicted proteins | sample OrgLakmetagen232_FD_201840 | JGI IMG/M metagenome (GOLD analysis project Ga0307947, IMG submission 201840) | Saline water microbial communities from Organic Lake, Antarctica - #232 | ecosystem: Environmental > Aquatic > Non-marine Saline and Alkaline > Saline | place: Antarctica: Organic Lake...
CACACACACACACTCTCACACACACACACACACACACACACACACACACACACACACACACACACACACACACACATACCTATACGTACTTACACACACATACAACATACACAGACATACACATACACAAACTCAAACAGACATACATACATACTAGCGCGCGCAGATGGACGCAGGGGATGTATACAAGCAAGCCTAGGTAATTCAGCCTCAGGTTTTGTGCCTAATGATGGGTCAAAGCCCCTTTGGGTGAGTTACGGGTTTGCATAAGCTAGTATGCCCAAGCTCAGGGGGTATTCATGAGCGGGAGATACAATTTTTGAAATTTTGAAATCAAGTTCACAGTTGGGCTTCCCTTGACTCATTGCACAGTGGGTAGAAAAGTTTGAGGAGAGGCGGAATAGCTTAGCCGCGCGAGAGGAAAGCAGTGCTAATGAAGGCAGCGGCCCTGCGTCAGGCTTGCCCCCCAAGGATGAAGCGCAGGCAGGAATTGAAGTGCAGCCAGCCAGCGAGGAGCACAAGCTGCATGACGACGTCCGCCCACCCTCACGTGAATCGGTCATTGCAGCCATCAAGCAAGCCCTGCAACTGAGCGTGGTGAGGAGACAGAGGGGGTTAGACCGTCGATGGCCAAGTATAAATGCAGGCCTGCAAACAGGTTTCCTGTTTCCTTTCCATGCTAAAGATAAGGCGCTCAGACAACTGATTTCTGTTGTATAACTCCAGGTGCTGACAGCCTTAATCATATGGCCTGCATCCACACAACCAGCAGGTTTGTACGTTCACATGTTGATCAACGTGTATGGTTCTCTCCTTCGTTTAAAAAATATGCCATGATACGTTGGTTAATGGTGGGTGCCTTCAGTCATTCCAGGAGCATCCAAAGATAACGTTTACAAAATAGGCCATGATCAACGTGTATGGCTCTCTCCTTCGATTGCAAAATAGGCCATGATCGGTTAATGGTGGGTGCCTTCAGTCATCCCAGAAGCATCCAAAGATCACGGTTTATGGATCGGTTAATGGTGCCTTCAGTCATCCCAGGAGCATCCAAAGATAACGTTTACAAAATAGGCCATGATCAACGTGTATGGCTCTCCTTCGATTACAAATTACGCCATGATACGTCGGTTAATGGTGCCTTCAGTCATCCCAGGAGCACCCAAAGATAACAATTTCTGACAGTCACGTGTAAATGCTGGGTTCCCGGCTCAAAATGACCACCCACCCCCCAAACTTACCTTCCTGACTATTTAAAAAGGTGTTCATCTGCTCCCTACAACAGACGGCATTCAGCCAGTAGAGTTGTAAGGCAAATTCTGATTTGCACACGCTCTTGCACTGACCACCTAGTTGATGCTGAAACTAAGCTGCATTCTTTGTCTAGGCATTTTTTTACTTCATCCATGCATGGCATACATGATGCAGCATGATACTTGTGGATTTATTTGTTGTTTACTTGAACGCATCCCCCCGGCCTACTCGGGGGCATTCCATGTCAACTTGTGGCCATGCACAACTCCCCCCTTCAATATGTTATATAATATATAATGGAGGGGGTATCCTGGAGACCCCCCTTACAATGATCAGACCCCCCCAAATGACCACCCACCAACCGACCCCTCAGAATCAACGCGTTTACATACCAATCGATATCTCTTGATGTCAGGATTCTGAATACCTATGTATAATTTATGTTTCAATTGACACGCCAAAAAGTTGTGACAACTGCAGGCTCCTAATAAATTATCACCCTGTTCTTTTTCTTTCCTTTCGCACAGGCATTGTGTGCCTTCGTGTTTGGGGCCTGTACCTTGTGTATTGGTGCTTCTTTGCTGGCAGCGTAAAACACATCCTCAAGTACGGCAATCTGTCTGCCAGGTAAGGTGCACTTACGGGTTGGGCTGAGCTCGGATTGCACTTGAAGTTTAAGGCGTCAGAATCCGCACGGGACAAACGTAGGATGCAACAGCCTTGCTTGCTGCACACTGCACAGGATTTATATTGCCTGCGCAGCAATAGTTGCTGTGAATGTGTATCAGGACGTTAAAATGCATTGCTGTGCATGTGTGTCAGGACGTCAAAATGCATTGCTGTGAATGTGTATCAGGATGTCAAAATGCATTGCTGTGAATGTGTGTCAGGACGTCAAAGTTCATTGCCGTGAATGTGTATCAGGACGTGAAAATGCATTGCTGTGCATGTGTCTCAGGACGAGAAAACGCATTGCTGTGCATGTGTATCAGGACGTGAAAATGCATTGCTGTGCATGTGTCTCAGGACGAGAAAATGCATTGCTGTGAATGTGTATCAGGACGTCAAAATGCATTGCTGTGAATGTGTATCAGGGCGTGAAAATGCATTGCTGTGAATGTGTATCAGGACGAGAAAATGCATTGCTGTGCATGTGTATCAGGACGTGAAAATGCATTGCTATGAATGTGTATCAGGACGTGAAAATGCATCGCTGTGAATGTGTATCAGGACGTGAAAATTCATGCATTTGCAAGCGTGTTGCGAGCGCGTTGTGAGTTCCTTGTTCTATCCCTGAAATGCTTGTACGTTTTCCTTGATAAATGAGAAAGAAAAATGCAGATAGTGTAATTACTACCGGCATGAATAAGACAGGATGTTGTTTTGTGTTCTGCACCGCCCAATGGATGTAAGACACACAATATCCCACCTGGAGAATAGAAAGAGGAAGGGCTTTTTGGAGGAGATCAGGTTGTTGGGAGGCAGGGGCCTGCACACCAACAAGAAAGTTGCTCAGATCTCTTTGGGGTTGTATTTGATGTCACGTCTGGTTTGAATGAATTTGTTGCAGATCTGATGGCATGTAAGCTTAGTTTTTACAAGAGTGCTTTGGCATGTAGACCAGTAACTCCGAGGCTGTGGAGTGGGTTCCTTGTGTGCCTGCTGTAGATGGTGCCTGCTGCTCCTAGCAGGATGGTGTGGAGGGTTTTGCGGTGTTTGAGTAAGCGAGGCATAAGCAGCTTATGCTGTTATCGTGCCTTTTCTGCCTGTTGGGAAGTGTCTACACAGTATCTAAGTTTGATCAGGTGTATATCGCATTTGTTTATTTGTATGTCTCTTGGTTTCATAGTTAGGGGGTATGGATATGCAGCGTCATCTCTTAGGTTACTACGGGCAACTCTTCTTGCATTATTGGCAGACCTAGTTTAATATGTATTTGTTGGGTTTTGTTTGGGGCATGGCTGCTGGGTCGGAGTAACTATGATTTGCATCTGGCTCGCTAAATTTCCGCCGCTGTTGTGCATTGAGATTGGAAGGTAAGAGCCAGGTTGGAATCATTCCTATCTGTGTCTCCTCAAAAGTGCGAATAATGCTTTGTCGTATCTTTTTTGCCTGAATGTCTTTGTCTGCTTTTACCAGCAGGCATGCACCGTGTGTACCTTATCACATCGGTTTTAGAACCATTTGCCCAGCAGCGTTGTGCCTGTTAATATTCATTTTTATTATGGGATGGCTGCAGCCTGACAGCATGTGGTAGGTGCCATCTAGCTTGGCAGTTGGGGCAGATTGGTGGGCCCTCTTTATGGTTGCACTGAGCAACATGCCTTCAGTTGTATGTCAAATCTGTGCGGCAGAGCATGACATTTTCTTTTCTCCAGAGTCAACACTAGCATTTTTATAATTTGAGTTACTTATGTCTTTCTCGACAAGGCCTTCCCTGATCGGTTCTTGGTATTTTGTGTAGCACTTTGTGGACTGATGGTTTGAAACTTTTTTGATTTAGGACCTATTTGTGTTGGACGTGCATGTGTGCTTTTACAGCATCGAGATCTAAGAAAATGAAGAGCCTTTCTGCTGGTGGCCCTGGTTGGCAGGTATAAAAGAAAAGAAAAAGAACACAGATAGCGTAAACACTACCTTGGCAGGTGTTAAGAGTATCTAGTACGTAAGCTGGAAGAGGTTTTTCCACCCTTGCTGGCCAGAATATGGATGAATGGGGATGGGCGCCGGTGTCAATGTAAATATCATGGCCACTTTGACTTTCCGCAGAGCACTTTGCCATGGCATCAGCGCACTCATTCCCTAGGGTGCCAGCAAGAGCTTAAACCTTGTAGAGATGGATGATGCTTTTAAATTGCTGGTTGTGGTGTACGATGGTTTCTAGGAGTTTGGCATATTTATGCCGTTTTTTATGCGCTGGGGGTAAAGGATGCTATTTCTTATTTGCCATAGTGCACCAGCGGTCTGTTGCAATAAGGGTGTGTTCATTTATCAAAGCAGCAGCAATTCCTGCTAGCTTGGATCTGTTAATGCTTTTGTTGATGCTTGACCCTTTATAATTTGCTGTGGTGGTGTTGTTGGATTGAGGGCGGTAGACTCCAGCACCAATCGACTGAGAGCCACTTTCTTCGTTGGTGATACAACTCCCATCTGTGAAGGCACCTGTGTCTTTCCAGTTTATTGGTTCATCCCATTGTTTTCTCCCTGCTGAGATATTCCATATGTACACCACATACGTACAATAGTTCCAGCCAGTCCTACATGCACGCTTTGCAGGAGTCAAGACAAGCAACGGTCCAGCTGGCCTGACCGTTTGGCCTTGGCAGCATTCATCACCTCTGTCGTCGTCCTGCATTGGCTGCCGGTGCTTCGCTATACAAAGCTGGGTATATACCCCACCCAGATCACTTTCGTGAGTCAATCAGCTTGGCACGGCATGCAAGGTATAGGGTTGGCCAGAATCTAGTATACACCGTATATGACTGTATATTTGGTGACTTCTCTACAAGTATCGTATATACACTGTATATATTTATATATACATGGTTATGGTCAACCCTAGTTACAAACCCCAGCCAGCATCCTACATACGAAGTGTACATGCACGGTACTTATCGGCATGGAAACCTTCAAACCCTTGATCACATGGCGTTTAGTATTGCGGCCTGACCAGGTCAGGCAAACACTCTATTGTAGCTGTTGATTTAGCATTGATTAAACGCTTGCTGATCCTGTGGCTGTATACTATGCACAAAGTATGTGACATATGGTCCTGTGGCTGTATGCTATGCACAAAGTATGTGACATATGGTCCTGTGGCTGTATGCTATGCACAAAGTATGTGACGTATGGTCCTGTGGCTGTATGTTATGCACAAAGTATGTGACGTATGGTCCTGGCCGGTCTAAAATGTAGCAAAAACTTAAAGGACAACGACATACAGACAGGGGAAGTTGGCTTGTGCGGGATTTGCTCTAGTAAATGTTGTGGTTACGAATTCCTGGTCTTAAGCATCTCTCTCTCTCTCTCTCTCTCTCTTATCTCTTTCTGGGTAAATAGTAGCTGAGTACTAACACTGGCAACATGCCACAGTTCGGTTAAGTGCACCTAATGCGTTGTAACGCTCAGTTTGAACGGAGATTAGTTAGGCAATCTTACTTTTGAATCATTGTTAGATAGGATTATTGGGACAGGGGCGCATGTATTAATGTGTCTTTAAAAGGGCAGTGGGTAAAACAACAAGCGTTTGAATGGGCCTCTGTTATCTGCTATGCTTATAGTTTAGTTTGGATTACAAAGGCATTCAACCTGGAATGGCTGCTCAACCTATGAGAACGAGGTAAACTTCAAACAACAAACCAGGTAAAAAAGGGCTGTGACGCAACTGGAAATTGCTAATTTTAAAGACACGAGAAGAAGTAGGCAAAAACACATCAAAGTGTAGACGTTGGTTCACCAAAGGACGCATACTGAAAAATAGTTACATTTAAAAAGGGCAAAACCCACACACATTGCACACAAGTAAGTTGGACAAGTTGGAAACGCAGGGACAACTGGAGTTTGAAAACAAGTGTGAGACTACTAAAACTGGTTTGTACAACCGACTGGTCGTCTGCTGGTCTGTGTAACCTACTGCACTGGTACTGAACTGGTACTGAAACTGAGCATGGATTAACTGCTCCTACTGCTGAATCGTGGTGCCACCATCTCCCCACATACTGTGTCGACCGAGGTCTGGTAGATGGGGCACCTGTAGGTAAAGAATAAGAGCAGAAAATCACTTTGAACTGAGTCTGTGTCAAAACTTCGAACATGTTGGTGGCGTCTAGTGTTCAAGTGCAGGGCAGCAGCTGGAAATGTAGTGTTGATATAGTGCTATAGATGCTGTTCCTCTGTGAGGCTAGGTGCTGATGTGTGCAAGTGCTGTTTCCATGGTTTCCATCCATCTCCATTCCCGCTGCAAACTCAAACGTCCTGGGGTCTTGTTGTATGCTGTATGCTGTATGCTGTTTCTGTAAGGGTTTCCGTCCCCCCCTCGTCGATGCTGTGCAAGGCGAGCGGTCATAATGCAATTGCTATGCTCATGGTGCAGGAATTTTAGGGTACTTGGTGAATAAGATAGTGCGTTGTCCTATACTTGTCATGGAAGTTGAATTCACTGCCTGCGTTCACATGTTTCTGCTCATATCACAAATTGCTGCAATTTCGTCCTCTCGGGGCTAAGTAGACAAACCGAAGAACCAGGTGGGAATGGTGTACCTTTTAAAGCCTCATTTTGGATCATAGGTACGCACGCGCCTTATTCTGAGTCTCTCCGTTGCGCACATTTGTGCAGAGTGGAGTCTTTAAACCTCCACTATGCCTACTGTATGTGCAGTATGAAGCCCTCATTTGTGCAGAATGGAGTCTTTGTTAAACCTGCACTATGCCTGCTGTATGTGCAGTATGAAGCCCTCATTTGTGCAGAGTGGAGTCTTTGGTAAACCTGCACTATGCCTGCTGTATGTGCAGTATGAAGCCCTTGGCCTGCCCTCCATCGCTGCCGCCCTCCTCCTTAACCGGCGCGCTGCACAGGACTTGGGCGAGGTGATATTTTGCAACTCTATTTGCGACACTACTTTGTGCAGTCACGCGATGGAGGATTTGGGTTGAGGATTAGGGTAAGGGGATTTATCAAGCAATGCATACGGGCAGGTTGGAAACAAGCCACACCGACAAAAGAAACGCAGCTTTGACACCAACTGCCGCAAAACTCCTTTGCCATTGCAGACAGAAGAGGCCCAAGCAATTACAATTCTAAAACTTGGCAATTAGTGAAGCCGTAAGCTAAAGTGCGTTCCACGCCCGCCATTTCTGACACTTAAGGAGCTTGCATGCACGCTTGTAAGAAGGGAGAACATAATATTTTGCTTAAACGCAGCACAAGCATAACTTGAATAACACGTGTTCATGGAGGACGTTCCATGTGTAGCCAAGTCAAATAGAAAATGTTGACAAAGGAAGCACGAAGAGAGAGGGAGCGATTTTCACGTTTGTCAGAGTTCTGGGCAGAATTTCAGCATGTCCTTGCCCTTGCTTTTGTGCTTTAGCATGTCCTTGCCCTTGCTTTTGTGCTTTAGCATGTCCTTGCCCTTGCTTTTGTGCTTTAGCATGTCCTTGCCCTAGCTTTTGTGCTTCAGCATGTCCTTGCCCTTGCTTTTGTGCTTTAGCATGTCCTTGCCCTTGCTTTTGTGCTTCAGCATGTCCTTGCCCTTGCTTTTGTGCTTTAGCATGTCCTTGCCCTTGCTTTTGTGCTTCAGCATGTCCTTGCCCTTGCTTTTGTGCTTCAGCATGTCCTTGCCCTTGCTTTTGTGCTTCAGCATGTCCTTGCCCTTGCTTTGGTGCTTTAGCGTGTCCTTGCCCTTGCTTTTGTGCTGCATACAAATGCAGGCTTGGGATAGAGTGGTTACTCCCAAGGCGCTAGTCACCACCGGAGTTTACGCACAAATTCAGCACCCCATATACACCTCCTACATGGTAAGTGTATGTGTGTGTATGCGTGTGTGTGTGTGCCTTCAAGATATTCAATTTTCAGTGCTGCACGATGCACGATACATGGGTGACCTTAAATGTTTCCTATTCAGGTTACCAGCATGATTTTGATGTTTTCTCAAGTTGCCTGCACAACTTAACTAACTCTAGCTTTCTGTACAAGTGTCTGTGCGGATAAATTGTTACGGGATATGTTCTTTTGTGCATACCACAAACAAATTATTATTCTCGTGCTCTAATACTGCTATAAATAGGGTTAACCAGAACCATATATATATATACGGTGTTTATACGGTATTGTTGGCAGGGAAATCACCAAATATATGGTCAAATACGAAGTATATGTATGGTTCTGGCCAATTCTAGCTGTAAAACACGCTCTGTAAAAGAGTATGCATCGCACGTGAACAATCAAGGTCAGGGTAAGAGTGGAGCTCCATGAGATCCTTGTTGGGTGGGTTCTAGGGAAAGTGTACAGAGGCTATACTTACACCCCTCAATCTCACTTTATACAACCGCGGCACACAGACTGAATGGCATCTACATCAGGAAGTAATATCGTAATATCATGGATCATGGGTATAATTTACCGAATGAACATACACGCACAACAACACAGCATGCAGCAGTCAAGGTTTGGGTCTGGGTTGTGGCACATTAGTGATGAGCTAATGGTGACCCACACTTGAATTATTTGTTTGTGCGGTGGGAGGTTGTCTGGTGCGGGCACCTACTTGGCCTCAGTCCGAGCCATGCTGACTGTACTATCTTCACCTTTCTTAAACATGCCTTGCCTGCCTTTCATCTACAAAAGATCCACAGACAAACCTTTTATCAGGGATTGCAGCCAATCTGCAATTGGATGCCCCCTCTTTTGCACTTGCAGCTGCTATTTTTTGGATTTGCCCTACTTCTCCATTCTGCTCCCGCCGCCCTTCTGCTCTTGATCATATGCGGGACATACTACAAGCGGCGAACAGGCCTTGAAGGTTCTGTGCTGGAGCAAGCATTTGGTTCTGTGTATCGTAGCTACCAAGCTAAAACACCTAGTTTCATACCGTTTACCAAGTTACAAACTTCTTGATGTGAAGCAAGCTGCCCGCAGCTACCCTATTAATGCTTTAAAAATGGCCAAAGAAACTGACACAAATAAGTAGCTATGGGTTACCCATTCTAACAATCATACCGATCTGGGTGATACTGGAAGCAAATCGCTCGCTCTCAGCCAATATGGTCTACTGCCTCGGCCTGCTACTACGTACGGCCTCGGCTTACGGCCTATGTAATTTCTTATTTCTTACGCAAAATGGCATCGACCTCGTTATTATCTTTCGTATTATCCGCATTACCCCTGTTTTCCTGTACGTAAAGGGTTTACAAAGGGGGTAAACGGCAGCCACATTTGTTAGGCAGATGGATTTTTTTGCCTGCTAGCAGGAGGGTGTAGGAAGCATAATTTTTGGACGGCACGTGTCAAATTGATGAAATTTTATATATTCGGAATGCATCCTCACACGTCAAGAGCTATCGATTGGTATATATACGGGAGCAGATTGGTACCCTTTTATGTCTGGTGGGGGCACTGAAAGGGCGGGGGGTTTGAGGGGTGGGTGGTCCCTCAGGGGTTTCCACCCCAAAAAGTACGTGCCTTCTAAAACAAAACAAAAAACACCTTCCTGGTGCTAGCATCAAAAACAAAACTGTGAGTTTACTCAACTTGAAAGGGGGGATTTCTGGTTCCAGCCAGTGCAACGTTAAAGACAAGTTTGTAAACAGAAACTTAGCAGCCAACAAAAGGATGGAGTGAAAGTTAGCCTTTTTGTAACAGAGGTCGCAGGCAAGATAAGGAATAGAAAAAGAACATAAAAGTAAGCACCACTTACATGATGAAGGGATGGATGGATAGCCATACACGTACCAGGTACCGTTCTCCCCTTCACAGCAAAAGGACAAATAGGAAGTAAGATTATGCAGTACTATCTTGTATCCTGAATAGGACCTGCCTGTATGCTAGGGTCAGTTGCTCAAAGTGCATATCGAGGAGGAAACAAGTGGTACGATCAGGTTGGCGTGATAAAGGACTGCAGCAAAAAGTGTCACACCAGTTACTTTGATTGTATAAGCTAGGGAGAGGCAGGACACAATTTTGGCTGATCGGCTGGACCAGGTCTAAGCAAGAATCCGCAAATATTTATCATTTAACAACCTTTCAGGCACGGTCGACACTTCCCGATCGCTTGGGAATTTTTGACTATGTGTTTTGAAAACAAGATGCTCTGTAGATCTTTTGAGCTGCAGTTTGTGGAGGCTGTTGAATCACGTCCTGTACCAGCACGCATTGTGGCATATGCTGCCTATACGTTCCCACGCCTCCTTGTTTACTTAGTAACTCCTCACTGGTAAGAATCAGTGAGCCACCGTGCAGTGCACAAAATGATATCTGATAGCGCTCACACCAGCCATCAAGATATTTCTCTAGCCTCCGTAGCAGATCCCGCCCTCCGTACCACTGTCACAGTGGTTGTATAGTTGATGTATATTTCGTGCCTTGTGCTTTCATCAAATTAAAAGTTGTTTACAGTAAGGCACAGTGCAAGTTGGTTCACTTTGTGCAGAAACAGTAAAATATAAACTTTAAAGCAGCCCATTACAGCTGTTCCAACCCGAGAAAAAAGTGCCATGCCTTCGAGTTAGTACACGATGCTACAAACGCCTCCCTCGGCATCACAAATAAGGCCCAATGTGAAAAATGCTGTCAGCCTGTACCGGCCATCAAGTACTTCTGTACCAAAAAACCCAGCAAGTCCAGGACGCAGGGCACAGCAGTAATTGGAAATTAAAACCCTATCAAAATTGGAAACCTCACTGAACTCCTCTAGTTGCATGCCTCTGTGATGTTTCTTACATATTAACAAATGTCTGCTTAGAAACCAGACGAAAGGCAGAGGGCTTTTCTGCGGCATTGGTGGGTGCGAAGCTAGGACATGCCCCTTCGTAGGTTTGCTTGCCCAATGCAAGGACGCGTGCAAGTACAAAGTACATATGCCATGAAACTGGGAAGAAACGGAGCAACCCTGTCCATTAACACAAATTGGATGGCCTTAAGGCGGCCTTGCTCTAACTCTGAGAGCGACCAATTGTTACGTGTGTACACGTCCCTTGAGAAAAGGTGTATAGCTAACTGGAGTTAGTCCAACGGTGACCGGTGAAGCTGGTTCGACTCCAGAAGGCAGCTCTTAATAAGTAGTAATACACACCCACCCTACTGCCTTAGCTGTTGGTTAACTAGAGTACGCTACGAACTTCGTAACATCAATGGGCGCCGTCCAATGGCGGCAGGGGAAGCACTGGCTCTAAGGCAGCCTTGAAGTCGGCCATGAACCGCTCCACTGAAAAAGCTGAGGCGTGTGCTTGCGCCGCCGCGGCAATGTGGAGGCGCTCCGATTGATCCATGACCAACAGCTGCACAAGAGCAGGGTTTGAGGGAGATTTATCTTAGCTGCCGATGCAACTTAACATGCATGGTATGAATCAATATATCTATAGGGGCCTAATATAGCTATAGGGGCAGAGTACAGCTACGGCTGCTGTCATGATATGCCACATATATATGCATGCATATATGCCACATATATAGGGGCCTAATATATCTATAGGGGCAGAGTAAAGCTACGGCTGCTGTCATGATATGCCACAATTGAAGAAAACGAAGCGGCATGTTATGATTGATTGACTGTGATAGGAGAAAGAATGAGGCATTGTGGATGAATGCATGTCTGCGTCATGCTCAAAGGTCAGTCACAGCAACTGCGATTGCGAATGTAACTGACAGGCATGAAACAACATATATAGGCATGAAACAACACAGACAGGCATGAAACAATATCTGTCACTCAAAAGCGAGTGAAGCTGGTTGCAGTGCACGGGCATCGAAACCGAGCAGCATTGAAACCAAGTTATGAAATAACAGCTTTGAAGTATATACTAGGAAGATACTGAACTAGAGGAACGGGCACAGACATTGGGCGTTGGGAGCAAGGCACGAGGGCACAGCATCACTGCCAGGATTGTGTCGCCGCCATCAAATAATCTTTGGCAGACTGATTCATGCACAGTCCAGTTTGGGTCACAAAGGCATTTGACCTGGGGCGGCTGCTTGGCCTATGAGAATAAAGGTAACCTCAGAACAAATGTATTAAGAATTATCACGCATCAGGGCTGGGAAGGAGGGAGGGATAACTGCAAAAAATATAGGGCACATGCACAGAGTACACAACCCAGCGCTGTGTCCCCATACTCACTGCACACGCACCCTGTTGGCTCAGTGAAGAGTAGAGGACTCTTGTGGTAAGACAACGGTTGTGGAGGAGCAACCCATCTGCACAAAGAAGATATCAGTAAAACACACCTCACAACGTCAGCAACCTCACAACCTCACACACCTGCACAATGGCATCCGTGAACTCTTCCACGGAGGTAGCAAGAAAGCCGTTGGGGGGGGGCAGGCCATCTTGGTCGTCCTGGGGCAGCATGCCTCCCACACCGTTGCTTGCCATCGTAAGGGGCACCACGATGTCTTCACGGGGGCCCGCTGGAAGTAAGGAGTGACACGACACACACACACCACCGCCGTGAGAAGCAAAAGGAAACAGAAAGTAAGGTTGGGGGGGCAGCATGCTCCCACCGCCTGTTCACATGCTCCCACCGCCTCCCTCCCTCCCTCCCTCCCTTCCTGCATCACATACTCCCACCGCACAGCATCACATGCTCCCACCGCCTGTTCACTAGAACCTGGTTTCGGCCACCTCAGGGGCACTGCGATACTGCGATGCTTCATCACAGGGCCTGCTGGAGGTGAGGGGTTCGCACGACAAACACCGCGGCGGGAGAAGCGACATGATATGAGAAAAATTAGTTCTGAGCACCTTGGTCTGGGGGTGAGCACGACAAACATTGCCGGCGGGAGAAGCAACATGATATGAGAAGTGAGGTTGGAGGGGGAGCATGCCTCCCATATAGGGTTGGCCAGAACTGTACATACCGAAATACGGCGTATGTATAGGGTTGGCCAGAACCATATATATATAATATATATATATAATATATATATACGGTGTATCTACGGTATTTTAGGCAGGGAAATCACCAAATATACGGTCATTTC
>Ga0307947_1003329_pt1 | contig 12945 bp, 13 predicted proteins | sample OrgLakmetagen232_FD_201840 | JGI IMG/M metagenome (GOLD analysis project Ga0307947, IMG submission 201840) | Saline water microbial communities from Organic Lake, Antarctica - #232 | ecosystem: Environmental > Aquatic > Non-marine Saline and Alkaline > Saline | place: Antarctica: Organic Lake...
TATACCCGTATAATACAGGGGGGGGGGCCGTATCCGTATTCCGTATATTCCGTATCAAAAATGGATAGGTATTATACGGTGTATATACCCGTATATACGCCGTATTCTGTATATACATACCATATTTCCATTTAAAAGTACGGTGCAAAACCGTGTTTTAAATTGAACGCACTGGTTCAAATCCCAGCAGGAACAGTCCTTTTTGCTCATTTGAGGTCAACTTTTCTTTCTTTGCGACTTTTTTAATTAAGCTATCCATTTGCTTCCCAATTTCTTTCAGTGCATGTTTTTGCATCAATCACAATGTTTTATTGGTGGTTAGTGGTTAGAGTAGTTGGGCTTATTTATGCACTGGAAATGGCCATTTTGGGGGGTCTTTTAAGCTTTGATCAGGCCTAGCCCTTCAAACTTTGATTTTTTGGAACAACTTAATTGGATAGAGGTGTGCAGCTCTTCAAGAGCTGCAATTAAGCCTTTGATTAAATTTGAAGGATACCTATTTCTCCGTATGTATGGAATACGGGTATATACGGTATATACCTACATTCATACGGTATATAAGGTATTTGCAAAGGTGATATACGGTTCTGGCCAACCCTACGTATAAACCGTAAATATTCGTGTATATACCGTACGCCGTATAAAAGCGTAAATCGTAGTAATTCGGATTTGCTGTAAAAAGCTTTAAAATCCATATGCAGCCGTATATGTATGGTACGTATGTATACTTATAAGGCTCTGGCAAGTTCTACTAGTTTTGCTAGTAGTTTGTATGTGTGTTTCAGTGTCATGGAACAAATGTTGATGGGTCCTGCTGCAGCGTAGAAGAGGAAGGGGTGACGTGCTAACACATTGCTTTTTTGATGACCCTGCTCTGTGCACATGCTGAAATCACGCAAATAGACGTATACTTACACGTACTTACACACAATTTCATATTCAAACAAACATACAAATACACACACTCTCTCTCTCCCCCTCTCCTTTACATTCATTTTAATCACACATACAACACAGGTACTTGATCGTGGCCGGGCATGGTGGGGCAGTGACCGCCTGCTCCTGGTCCTTCAACAGCCGCCACCTTGCGACAGCAGGCGCCGATGGCAGTGTAATGCTGTGGGATGCAGAGAGTGGTGCACCACTATTGAAGCTGCCTGTGAAAGCGGGCTCCCTGTCCACCTGCTCAGTGTCCCCTAACAGCCTGTATGTTGCCTGCGGCTCCATTTCAGGTGTGTTCGTGTATTTGTGTGTGTGTGTACAAGTGTGTATGTGTGTTTCAGTGGGGGGGATGTTTGTGTGAGGGGTCTTGGTTGTGTGATGGGTTGTGCCTCCTCTCCAACACGCTGCTCATTACCAAAACCGTCGGCATTCGCAGCAAGGTTACGCAGCTCCTTTTTATGTGTTTGAACACTCCTGATATCCCTGCAATATTGCTTAAAACTGCTCAAAGCAACGAGAGACATTTGCTACCACAACCTCGGATTCAGTTATATACTTTTCTCACTTGTGAGAGCAATTTAGGTGGTCGCCTAGCTGGCCAAAGTCTAAATAGGCACTCAGAATTGTGTCAAATTCGGGTTGGATTTTGCCAGCTAATCAGCGCTCAAAATCTTACAAATGTTGTCTTCTCACTGCAGTGGCGCACATGTTGGCTCCTACTTCCTGCGTTTTATCACCACCCTTTCCTTAAGCAACGCTAGTTTTTTTTATCAATACTAGTTCCATGCAACGCTGGCACTCACAAGCACCAAGACTTTTTCCAGTGTCGAACAGCCCTGACATTTCTTTGTTGCACAGCTTTCCCCTTTTTGCCACCAGCACCAAACTTTCCTTCACAATGTCAGACTGCTCAACGCTTGATCCTGACCACTATTTTCTGCCCATTGTCACCAGCACCGAGCTCCCTCACACTCTCAAACAGCCCAACGCTTGACGTCCCCAAACTTTGTCGTGCAGGCACCCTGTCCGTTTCCAACCTCGTCTCTGCCATGAAACATTTGCCAGAGCCTTCCTTCCTGTACTCCTGGCTGGACATGTATGACGAAGCGCAGATGGTGTACCTTCTCAAGCGACTGTTTGCTGAGCATCCTTACCTGGTCAACATCCAGGTGAAGCCCTAAAAGTGAAGATAACTGATCTGAGCGTGTCAGGTTAGTGTAGGTCCTTGGTAGATGCACATATTGGAGGCTTTCTGCTAGATCCTTATTGTTTGCATGTCATGTAAGCATAAATAATTCTGGCCTACGTAGCGTAACTTCTTGGTAGATAACCATGTATATATTGGGGATCCCAGCTGGATATTCCGTATACACACTGTACGTGTGTGTATGTATGTAGGTGTGTAGGTGTGTAGGTGTGTAGGTGTGTAGGTGTGTAGGTGTGTGTAGGTGTGTGTAGGTGTGTGTAGGTGTGTGCAGGTGTGTGCAGGTGTGTGTAGGTGTGTGTAGGTGTGTGTAGGTGCGTGTAGGTGCGTGTAGGTGTGTGTAGGTGCGTGTAGGTGCGTGTAGGTGCGTGTAGGTGCGTGTAGGTGCGTGTAGGTGCGTGTAGGGGTGTAGGTGTGTAGGTGTGTGTAGGTGCGTGTAGGTGCGTGTAGGTGCGCGTAGGTGCGTGTAGGTGCGTGTAGGTGTGTAGGTGCGTGTAGGTGCGTAGGTGCGTATGTGTGTATGTGTGTATGTGTGTACGTGTGTATTTGTGTATGTGTGTGTGTATGTGTGTGTGTGTGCGTGTGTGTGCGTGTGCGTGTGTGTGCGTGTGCGTGTGTGTGTGCGCGTGCGTGCGTGCGTGCGTGCGTGCGTGTGTGCGTGCGTGCGTGCGTGTGTATGTGTGTATGTATGTATGTAATGTATGTATGTATCTATATTTCTAGTCAAACAACCTATAGCTGGTGCGCCCAGCAACTATCAAATTAACAAGTGACACACACAGGTCCTGCCTTTACCCCTGTAATTGTTATTTGGACACAGGCCCGTCTTTGAGTGCGATACGTGTGTGTACGTGCATATGATTGTGTATATACTTTCTTACTGCGCTGACTGCGCTGCTGCACCTTTTCTGTGTCCCTTTGGATCATCCTTTGAACATAAAATGCTATTGGTATTACGCTTCCACTACTTTAGGAAATTGTATCATGCAATAAAATCTGGCATGGGAGCTGATATGGTTACAATGGTTACAATGGGGGTGACCTTCAGCCAGGTTGTTTGGCTGATCGGATGGGAGCTGATATGACATCTTCCCCCTTTCATTGCCATTATTTTACTGCAACCTTAAACCTGGCAGCCCGTTTTTATGCGCAAGAACAGCTAATAACTGAAACACTCTTTTGCAACCAATGCAAGATGTGTCCCTGTTGGCCAATTGGGCACATCAAAATGCACTTTATGAAAAGGCAATGCTCCAGCATTGTTTCATACCATAGAAGTTGCAAAGGAAGCAATTCCAGGGGTCAGAGCACACGGTGGCTGCCAATCTTCACATGCACGATCGTGTGCTCAGGCATAAATCTAGTCTTGTTTTGACACGTCACTTCCCAAGGATTCACTTCTCAGGGAGTGACAATGCCTTGTGATGACGCATGTGTATGCACTGTGATGACGATGTGATGACGCATGTGTGTGACGATGTGTGTGACGATGTGTGTGACGATGTGTGTGACGATGTGATGACGTATGTGTGTGACGGTGTGACGACGGTGCGATGACGCATGTGTGTGGCGATGTGATGACGCATGTGTATGCACTATGATGTGATGGCAATGTGTGTGACGATGTGATGACGCATGTGTATGCACTGTGACGACGGTGCGATGACGCATGTGTGTGACGATGTGATGACGCATGTGTATGCACTGTGTTGACAATGTGATGGCAATGTGTGTGACGATGTGATGACGCATGTGTATGCACTGTGGTGACAATGTGATGGCAATGTGTGTGACGATGTGATGACGCATGTGTATGCACTGTGGTGACAATGTGATGGCAATGTGTGTGACAATGTGATGACGCATGTGTGTGACAATGTGATGGCGGTGCGATGGCAATGTGTGTGACGATGTGATGACGCATGTGTGTGACAATGTGATGGCGGTGCGATGACGCGTGTGTGTGACGATGTGATGACGCATGTGTATGCACTGTGATGACGATGTGATGACGCATGTGTGTGACGATGTGATGACGCATGTGTATGCACTGTGAACTGCAGGACGCGCAAGGCTGGTCTCTGCTCAGCAACGCTGTTGGCAATGGGAACTCCAAAGTGTGCCGCATCATCCAGGAGGCACTAGAGCTCGTTCCGAATCCCGTGATAGGCCTCATCAGTGCCATACCGTCGTCGCAGCTGTCACGCATCGTGCTGGACCGGAGGGATGAAGACTTCTACCAAGGCGATGCTTACAACGGTGTGTAAATGTGTGTTTGTGTGCCTGTGCGTGTTCTTATCTGCTTGTGTTGTGTGGCCACTGCTCTGGCATCCTGTAGGCACAAGCGTTCTAACCCTAAGAGGCAGCCGTTCTCTATTCATCCACTTCTCTCTTGTACGTGCAGTCGTGCCAATCAGGCATCTGTGAAGTAGGCGCTGCTAGGGTTAGGACTGAGCAATGAGAATGTCTGTGCGTTTGCCACCCATGATACATTGATGCCAGAATGCAATCCACCTCATTCTCTGTTCAGATCTATCTGTTCAAATCTATCTGTTCAAATGAGGCACGCGCACCCAGCCAGCGCAACCAAACCTTTGGGCAGGCACGGTGGTCATAGACAAAACCCCTTCACGCCTGTGTATGCACGTATGCACGCACGCCTTTTGCCCTCCCTACAGTCACACCCCCAAAAGCACAGCCCCCTCATGCCTGTGAGTGCACACAATGTGCACCTTGGTAAGCCACACCCCTACAAGTACAATCCCTTTAAAGCTACGTGTGTGCACGCCCCTGTCCTTCCTTACAGCCACACCCGCGACAGGCATCCCTGACATTGCTAAACGCATCATGTCAAAAACTGTCGTTGCTGCGAGCGGGCCGAGCTTGACTGTTGCGGGTATGAATCAAGGGCCCTCGAAGCTGAAGGACCAGCCTGGTAGCAGCTCGACCAAGGGCAGCAAGGGCGCTGGTGGGGCTGCAGCAAGGAGGAAAAGGCTGAGGGCAAACAGAGGTGAGTGAGAGCGCGTGACTGGGATGGGTTGGGCCGGTCCTGCTTGCTATTTATTTTTAACAATGGGGTGTTGTGCCAGGGAGAGAAAGATCAAGGGGAAGCGAAGCTGAGTGTGGGTGTGGGTGTAAGTGTGCAAGTTGGGAAGGGTTGAAGTGATGACTGTTGCTGTTTGCAATGAGGGGTATGAGTGGGGTTGGCCAGATTTGTATATCTGCACCGTTTATGACCGTATGTATGGTGATTTCCCTGCTAAAAATACTGTATGTACACCGTATATACCTATAAATGTATGGTTCTGGCCAACCCTAGGTATGAGGTGTGTTCTACTAATGAGGGGAGAGCAGGATTGACGACCAGCAATGTGGCGTGTGGGGGTATAGTTGTATTGGTGCAGCTTGTAGAGTTTGTAGCTTGTATTGGTTTGTATTTTTTATTTGTATTGGTGCAGCTTGTAGAGTTGTATTGGTGCAGCTTGTAGAGTTGTATTGGAGCAGCTTGTAGCGTTGTATTGGTGCAGCTTGGTGTGCTGGGAGAAGAGTGTGGGCACTGCATCGCTGTCTGATCCGCAGAATTTTCTCCTCTGTTAAACAAAACAAGCATGAAAGATACACTTTCACAGAGCTTTCACGGCTTGTTTTGAAATTCTCACACAGTCTTTCACAGATGCAAAGGCATTCTCTGGCTGCCCAGACTGGTATTATAAAGTTGTATATTATGGCACGCTGCCTAAAATATTTCTGTTCAGTCGGCCCAGTTTTCTCCTGATGACGAAATAATAGTGCCAGCGCCCACAGGAGAGGAACGTTTGAGGGCACACATGAGCAAATGAGCGAGAGTATGGTTATCAAATAAGTTGCTGCTTGTACAGCAATGGCGAATGGTAGGGGTGCTTGCACTTTAGCTGCAAGCGTTTTGTTGAAGATCTCACAAGGAAATGCCATTCAGGAATGTCTATCTTTCCCTTCCTCTCATTCATTCTCTCTCTTTTTCATCTTTCTCGTGTATCTGTCTTCATAACACTTAAGTACGCACATACATCCAAAGCACAAATCTTCTGGTATGTACGCCTGTTTGCATTGCTAGGCAAACTTCTTACAATGGTTGACATTTCAGTGTTTTAGCACCCAAATGTGGGCAGTAAAAAAATCCTGTCTACCACGCACGGGTTCAAAGGTGCAGATCCCATCAAATCATACAACGTGAATGACTACGTACAAAATGGTCATGAAAATGGATGCCCACCATACAGACTCAAAAGTGCAGCGCCCATCGAGTATTGAACACACAAATCACTGCACACAATAGGCTCATGAAAATGATAACCCACCATACAGGCACAAAGGTGCAGCGCCCATCGAGTATTGAACACACAAATCACTGCACACAATAGGCTCATGAAAATGATAATCCACCGTACAGGCACAAAGGTGCAGCGCCCATTATTATTGAACACACAAATCACTGCACACAATAGGCTCATGAAAATGATAATCCACCGTACAGGCACAAAGGTGCAGCGCCCATTATTATTGAACACACAAATCACTGCACACAATAGGCTCATGAAAATGACAACCCACCATACAGGCACAAAGGTGCAGCGCCCATTGAGTATTGAACACACAAATCACTGCACACAATAGGCTCATGAAAATGATAACCCACCATACAGACTCAAAGGTGCAGCGCCCATCAATTATTGAACACACAAATCACTGCATACAATAGGCTCATAGAAATGATAACCCACAATACAGGCACAAAGGTGACACCCATCGAAGACGCTTCTGACAGAGACATGTTTGAGGGAGATCAAGACGTCACACAACGGGCAAAGTCTTTCAATGTTCAGGTGGTTGCTGTGTGCCTCTGATGTGTAGAAATGTGTGTGTGCATACTTTATACATTAGTGGGTATGTGCATGTGTGTGTGGGTTAGCTTGTTGTGTCGGTGCACAACCACAGAACTGTATGCACAGTCGATACTGTACATGTCAGTTGTCAATACTGTACATGTGGACATGTGGACACACGGCTCGTCGTCAAGATCCTTACAAATTACGACGTGCTCAGGCGAGCGTGTTTTCTGTTGTTGCCTCCCCTTTCCAGAACGCCACACACCTGTTTGACCATGACAAACATGTTTGTGTGCACACACACACATGAGTAAATGCACAATTACAATGTACTACACTCTTTATACCCAAATATCGCGACGTGCACATACCTCGCCACTCGCCACACTTATGCACTTTGTTGTACACGCACACACACACACACACGCACACGACATACTCACACAGGCCAAAAAAGCTACGCATCTGGTAACCTTGGAGAGGCGTACGCTGGATGACACTGAGCTCACTATGAACAACATGCTGGCCTTGGCCCTCGACTCCAAGAGCTCCAAAAGCGTGCAGCTGGTACTGGACATTACAGCGGCAAAACAGGTGTGTTAAATGGCTAGAAAAAAAACGAGTATGCTGCCAGGTGGTTGCCTGCAGGGGTTTGAAGTGTGTGTGTGTCAGGGCACTTTGCACTTTTGGCACAAGAAGTCTTGTTCTTATGGTGTTCATGTGGCGTTGGTATGTGATATGTGTATGTGGGCAATGTGTATGCGTGTGAGTGAGTGTAGGAGCCTCAAGGGTTTATAGATGCAGGTCTTGGCTTCCATGCTTCCATGTTGGCACGCCCTTGGGTTGTTGTGGGAGAAGTGCTTGTCTGTATTGTAAAGGGGTAGTGCTTCTCTTAAATGTAAAGGGGAATGCTTGACCCCTTTGCACTGTGGCACCTGTGATCTGCCAGCCTTTGGGATATAATGCTTGTGTTTGTGTAGCCTCCAGCTGGTATTATCGAGCACAGGTAAACGACCCAAACCTGCCCCAGTGATTTAGTTTGTTTCAGCACTTTTCGACACCACTGTTGGACACCGCCAGTGGCCATGTTGTTATTTGTTTTAGCTGCGTGGTGGGACGCTGAGGGAGATGGGCCAGAGGAGGGGGTTGGTGTGAGGGTCCCTAGCTAAGTGAAATTTCTTCCTGCCATCCCTCCTGTATTCCATGCACTGTGCATTTATTTCCTACTGTCCCCACTGTATGCCATTGTATGTGCTGATACTCATTCTGTCTCAAATGCATTTGGAGCTATGTGCACTTTCATTCCTACTGTCCCCACTGTATTCCATCCTACGCGCAACAGTGTTTCTTTTAAATCTATGGAAAACCTTGATTTCATGTCACCCCCCAATCTGGGACTTTGAGAAATATGATCTCATCTCTTTTTTCTTTGCTGCCTCATCCCGCCGGGAGGCCTGCGGCCTCCCGTCATTTGGTGTTATGTAAGTCAACAGTAAGTTGTGAGGATAAACATTCGCATTAACATAAGAAAGTGTGTCTATAATCGCAAGTTGGGCAAACTGTCCATTGTAACTTGATTGTTCATCATTTGTTAAATCCTCGGCGCTTCTTAGCGCTGAGTCACTCCAAAATGGCCCGTGGATATGGGGAGGTCTCCACGTTGAATGCTGAGCTCTTAAACCCTCGTGCGCAGCACGTCAAGTGCTGTGCATGTAGCTGGTTGCACTGGGGGGTTACACGGATGTACTTGAGCGTGCTGAAAATTCGCTCATCCTTTACTGACCCTGGCACCATTACCATCACTGACTCTGCTACCTTAAACCACTCCCCAAACCTATCCCGCGCCCCTAAGCGCATGGCTTCTCCACAAAACTCTTTGGCAGAGAGAGGGGTTTGGGGGGGGGGCTGTGCTGATTGTGGCTCGTTATCAGACTCAACGCTGCTTGCTGCAGCAGGATTTGCATCCTTTTGTCTGTGGGAACTTTTGTGGGCCTCTGGGCCCCTAAGTACTTCCTAACACTTTTCCCCTGGCAACTTAGGGCTCTTTTGATGGGGTTTATCACAATTATCATAATAATAAAAAGTCGGGAATTTTTGGAATTTTTGGTGTATGAGGGCTTTCAAAAGCCCTTTTAGGGCCACATATCCAATTACACAGTGGGCTCCTCGACACCTTCAAGTTTTAATTCCGTCTCGATTCTAAAAGTTGGTATATCGACTTAAAAGAAACACCGACGCGCAATCAATTGTTCGGTCTCTCCATTGCTGTACACAAGTGTGGCCTGCAAACATGGGCTCCATGTGTGTCCAAAAAAAGGCAGCGTCTTTCAGAGCCAAGCTTCTTAGTGAGCCCCTCTGAAATGCTTTAACAAGCGCGCCAGTCTCTGCGCTTCCTGCTCGGTTGTCATGGGCTGATGTGTTTGTACCCCCTGCACATCTGCACCAACTGACTGTCTGACCCACCAATGGTCCTACGAGTTGCCTGTATGGCATGCCTAAAAACCGGCCCACAAACTGACTGTCTGGCCTACCAAACAACACCATCTGACTGTACGAACCCCAAACCAACGTACAAACTGACTGCCTGACCCACCAACAGCAATTTCGCCCGACTGTTCGTCCCACAGATTGACATTAAGAGCATTAAGTGTCTAACTCTGCGTGCAAAGCGCGCACTGCTGATCCAGCTGGCCTTCATGCAAACATTGGTCTCCTTACACTTAAAGGGGGCCCACTCCATCCATGCTATCGCACACACAAAAGCACACACATTCGCATTATCCCCCCCCTCCGCGCCCTCTGTTGGCGCTTGAGCTCAACAACGAGCACCTGTGTGTGTGCCTGCTTTCTCCTGTGTACAGGTGTCATGGGGCTCCTATCATGCCATCACACAAATGATGCCCTTTCTAGCTGCACGCTACCCTCTCATGTGCTTCAGCTTCCTGGCAGGTTTAGACCACGTGCCGCTGGGTGAGTGCAACGGGGTTGTTTTATTACGTTTGCATCGTGAGATGGCGGTGGATTATCTACAGGTAAATAAAAAGAATTAGCAAGAGTGATATGGTTGATATCACTTTGCTTCACTCCAAGAACTGGAGTTCAAGTGTTACACACTGAACTCAGCAGTTTCCTGCAATGTGCTTGCGGCGTGCGGTTGTGTGTGTTGCGTTTGCGTGTGTGCACGTGCTGAAGTGTCTGAGTGCAATGGAGTCTGGACATGTGCTTCTGTGGTATGTGGTTGTGTATGCTGATAAGTATTCATGTGAGTGTTTCCAATGTAGGTTGAATCACATGCATTTACAGTCATGCACATGCATGTGCAAGTAGGCACGCTTTACACACACATACACACACTCACTCTCTGTGTATATAACTTGTTTCACACCCACACATACACACACACACAATCCATGCAGGCTCCCTTGAGGTGCCCGTGGTTGCCATGAGTTGGTCATACGAATCCAATCTCATACGAACCGCCCCCATCTTCACAAACATCAGAGACCTTTGGTCGAGCCACTTGCAGCTGCACGAGGTCAGTGGAGGCGCTCAAGTAGAGCTACTTCACCTGTGTACTTATTGCATCTTTACTTGTTACTTATTAAATTTCAGTGTGTACTTATAATGGAGGGTATACACGTATACACCTGTGTTATAAATCAGAACTTATGATGAAGGGTGAAACAAAGGGGATATTATTAAAGAAACTTTCCCTTTTCTGCTCGCCATTGCCCTTCACATCCATGGACAGCGCAGCGCGCGCATCTCCACACCCACGAGACTGTGTCTGGCAGGATAAAGTATTTCCTAGCGTCTGAACCCTTACCTGTCTTTAACCTCCAATTGTACGACTTCTTTGCATTGTACATCTTACAAACTCCGATGCGTTGCACTATACCTCTTCCTACTGCATTGTCTGGCAAGTTGTAGCAAGTAGTAGCTTCGTCCAGGCTCTGTGAAATGATGCAAACTTACGCATTGGTGGTTTTAATTATTATTGTATGAACAGGCACAGCTGCGCTCTTTTGTTTAAGAAGTTGTGCGAACTTTTGTATGGGCAGTTCCAAAGCTACAGCTCCATTAGGGTGAAGTGGAGGTGCAGTTACGATCTTAGGATGCTGTTGCCAAAGACCTTCAAACACCCTGGAGGCAACCACGCTTATTCACACGCACATACATACATACACATAAACACATATAATTACACATACACACATTCAAATATATACGTAGGGAGCAGCTTATTCACACGCACATACATACATACATACACATAAACACATATAATTACACATACACACATTCAAATATATACGTAGGGAGCAGCTTACGCCAATATTTGGAATATAAGTTACATATGAGTGGGCACAGATAGCTGCGTACGGTTCACGTGGCACCATGTTTCTTTCTATTCTTGCAAATGACCCCAAGCACCCTGGTGGCATTCATTCACGCACACAAACATGCGTACACATGTAAACACGCACGCATACGTGTACACACGTAAACACACACATAGATACGCACACACAAGCACGCACAACACATCTCAACACACACACGCACCTCCAGTTCTCGGCTGATGGGCGCACCCAGCCTTATACCCACGTGAAGGCCAGTATGGTACGGTTGCCTTATGCGTGTGCCTTGGGCCCAGATTCTTTGCTACACAGCCTTGTGGAGAGCAATGTGCCGGTACAGGTGAGCGTGTGTCTGTGTCTGTGCCGTATGTGTGCTTTTCCTGCTGTGCTATGTCTGTGTGTCTGTGCTGTGTCTGTGTGAGTGTGTTTGTGCTGTATGTGTATCACTGGCTGTTAGCTGGTGTGCGTGTGTGCGCATGTGTTTGTGTACGTGTGTATGACACATGCTGGTACAAACAAGGCTAGATCTGCCGTTGATTTGGTGTGCGTGCATTTGCATGTGTAATGCTTGGAATACAATCTACTTGTTGCAAGCCCAGGGTGTGTTTGCTGTACTGTTTAACGACTTAACGACGCAGAACGTGTGTGTGAGCAAAATAATGTGTGCATGTTACGATGCACACACACCTACAACACTCCCTGCCACACCTGCCACACATGACTCACACTCATACACACACGCATGCTTGCATGCAGACGTTTAGCACTCCTTCCGTTCAATCCGTCATCCGTCACAAGTGGGAGCTGTACGGGCGCACTCAGATCATCCTTCGGTCGACCATGTACCTGGTGTACACACTGACTCTGACGGTGTTTGCCATTGTGTACTCAAAGGTGCGGCACGTTTGGGGGCTGGCCAATACCACACACATTTACGTACATCTGGTGTGTATACACAATGCTTAGCAGGGAGATTACCGTATGTACGGTCATATACAGTGAGTATAAATAAACGGGATGGCCAGCCCTACTCCTACAAGAGTCAAGTTTTCAACATACATATAGCCTGCGTGCCTTGGTTTCCATGCTCTGTGTGCACATGTCTCAAGTAGACGTGCGAACTTTGCATGCTGCTTCCCCTGCAAACATGCGTACATATATACTTTTCGTCTCACATTTATCCCTGCACATGTGCGTGTGTATGTAGCCTCACATGCCGCTTTTCTTGTGCATTTGTATACGTGCACGCTGTTCCTGTGCATTTGTGTCCCTACCTGCCTGCCTCCCATACTGCTTTCCATGTGCGTCTGTTCCCCTGCCTGCCTGCCTCTCTTGCTGCTTTCCGTGTGCGTCTGTGCCCCTGCCTGCCTGCCTCTCATGCTGCTTTCCATGTGCGTCTGTGCCCCTGCCTGCCTGCCTCTCATGCTGCTTTCCATGTGCGTCTGTTCCCCTACCTGCCTGCCTCTCATGCTGCTTTCCATGTGCGTCTGTTCCCCTGCCTGCCTGCCTCTCTTGCTGCTTTCCGTGTGCGTCTGTGCCCCTGCCTGCCTGCCTCTCATGCTGCTTTCCATGT
>Ga0307947_1003333_pt1:7500-12942 | contig 12942 bp, 15 predicted proteins | sample OrgLakmetagen232_FD_201840 | JGI IMG/M metagenome (GOLD analysis project Ga0307947, IMG submission 201840) | Saline water microbial communities from Organic Lake, Antarctica - #232 | ecosystem: Environmental > Aquatic > Non-marine Saline and Alkaline > Saline | place: Antarctica...
GGTTGTCCACAAAGGTACGGTAAAGATTTAACCCGCACCCCAAAGTAAATATTTTATTGGATTTTGCACCTTCCGCACCCCAAGATTATTTATTTTGTCCCCTCCCCGCATCAACCCCGCAGGGTCTCTGACCCAGTTTAGCTTACCAGACAGTTAAATGCCACAAAAACAAAATCACGAGTCAGTTGCATGCTTGTTTGCATGTCAGTTTACTATCTCCAATCAATCCTCTCTGTTCTACTACCCCTTTGCTGCCCCCCCCCTCTTTTCTGCTCCCTTTTCCTCTGCTGCTCTCTTATCCTCTAGTTGCCATCGCTACCACTGTTGCCGTTGCTGTCCTCATTGCACTCGCTCTCCTCGTTGCACTCGCTCTCCTCGCCGCTGTTGCGTGCTGTTATGGACACTCTGCGCAGGTAAAGAAAGCCCTGCAACACTTAATATATTTCATGGCATAGAATGCAAGGTGGGTAAAGGAGTGAAAGGAGAAATGTGCACGAAGAAGTCCTGTCTAGAGGGAGCTCACTAGGGTTACAAAATTTACCACAAGAAGGCCTTCAGTCAAGATGTATGACTGCTCGCACTCACTATGATTCAACGGAGGGTGACCTTCAGCCAGGTTGCTTGTTTGGCTGATCGGCCAGCCATAATTAAATCCATTAGTTTAGAAAGAAAGGGGAAAAGTCTAGTGATCTGCTGCTGAGACAAGAAGAAGTCCTGTCGAGAGGGAGCTCTGAATTGATGAGGCATGAATGAAAAGCAAGAAAGAATGTCAATGCTTGACATATTGAGAGATTGATTGACATCACATCAGTGCACTGTCTCGTTCATCTCAAGCGTTAGTTCTTACATTCATGCAAAGCCACTCATTCCTGTGACAGTAAATTTCCTGCCGCAGGAATGAGTGCACTGCAGCTAAGACGTGCGATATTCCCCACCTGGTATTCTTTAAAGATGTCACTGGTGCAAATCATAGCAAATCACTGTCACTGGTGCAAAGTATAAGTCTCAGCACAACAATCTATTAGATTGCAAATGTGCCACCTCCTAGCACCAGTCACTTGGTATTCTTTGCCACCTCCTAGCACCGGTCACTTGGTAATTTTTGCCACCTCCTAGCACCGGTCACCTGGTACTCTTTGCCACCTCCTAGCACACCCGCCACTGCTGTCAGATCAAATCACCGTCACTGCGAAATATAGAGTAAGGGTAAGGTTGCATGCAGGCTATATATGCATGCCATATATATGTCTATAGGCTATACATGCCTGCCATATATATGAAAGGGTAAGGTTACATGCAGGCTATATACGCCTGCCATGCAGGCTATATATGCCTCAGGTTGCCTGCAAAATATAGGACTCAGCAGAACAGCTTGTCTGCTGCCAGTGCACTGATTGGGTGTGATAGTGCAGCGCTTCAGATGCTGGCACCTAATTGCACCTTCCCTTAATCTGGTGTGTCAACGCGACCAGCACAGCCTTCTTCTGTTACTTTGCCACCCCTCATAGTATCTACATGATTATGTTGCGTGTACCTACATGGATTGAGTCTCTGAATCGCCATATAAGTTTCTTTGGGGGGCCGACACGTCATTTTGGTTCAGTGTCATTAACTCTTGACAGCGAGGGCAAAGATTAAACGGTGGCTTGCATGCTAGGAATGTGGTGCACCCTGATACTAGGCAGGGGAATTTCTTCACATCTGATGGCATGACGACAATCACAATTAAACAGGATTATCATACATTCACAGTCAGCAGCCGATTAGGAGGAGCCAAGCACTTCAATTCTGCGTTTAGTCTGTGGTTGTTAGCTATACTAAATCTCAATTTAGCTAATGGCTGCAGCTTTTGTTTCCGGCTAATCCTTTCTTCTGGCAGTCGCAACGAGAGCTCACCAAACATTTATTTGTGTCCGGATGCGACCAGTCAGCAACCTACCAGCCAAACAACCTGGCTGAAGGTCACCCCCCATTGTGAATATTGTAACAGGATCCGATAATTGGTTTCCAATAATCAGGCAAACGACCCCTTTTGTAACCATTGTAGCTATTGACGACGGTGGAGTAGTTTTACAACACCCGGCATGTCACATGCCCTAGCTGCAGCACACTGATTACTGTTGCAGCTTTAAGTGCGGCAGGTCATTGATTGAATATTTACAGAATTAGGATGATGTCCTCCTGTAACTAGCGCTTGAGTTAAACGCGACAGGTACTGATGTGGGTAAGGGGTTACAAGGGTTAGGATGGCCTACAGCCCGACACTCTGGCTGATGGCAATTGGCTGGTTAAACAAGATCAACCAGTGTCGAAAATTGAAACTAAATCTGACACAACCTTGAGGAGTCTGTATGAGTCTTAATTCAGGAATGCATTGATATCAAAATCAGTGATACTGATGTGGCTCCTTTTAACTAATCGATGTGGGGAGTGGTTTCACTGCCTGCTCAGTTTTTTTTTTACAGACAGTCGTTCTGGTCTCCCAGGTTTTCTGGTATACTTCACTGTCACGTGCTTCCCTCCTCGCTTGGTAGATTGCAGGTGGCCGAACAGTCTGGCTGAAGGTCCCCGTGTAACTAAAGTTAATCCGCACGGGGTGATAACACCACAAGCATGGAGCAGCAAAGTGTTTAAACTACCAGGCGGATTCGCCCCACGACCCCGAAGAGGCACTAGGCTTTTAGGGCAGCTACCCTAATGTACCCCATGTAATCCCTAAATCTAGACTACAGCATTTAATGAGCAGCCTAGCAGTATAATTTTTGGACTGATGGCTTATCTTGAGACACATCAACAGCTTTTTTCTCGCTCCTTGATGCTTTCTCTTCGCGCTTTTTCAAAACAAACATTCTCTATATGCTTTTCTCTTCTACATCTGTTTCATGTTTTCTGTAGCTTCAGTTTCTTTTATTTAGCCAGGTGTAGTTTCAGGCTTTTTCCAAACTTCCGCTAAGATGCCCTTTGAGGCATATATAGTGATGTAACCTAACCTTACCTTAGCCAGGTGTAGTTTCAGGCTTTTCCCAAACTTCCGCTGAGATGCCCTTTGAGGCATATATAGTGATGTAACCTTACCTTAAACTACCAGGCGGATTTGCACCACGACCCCGAAGAGGCACTAGGCTTTTAGGGCAGCTACCCTAATGTAACCCCATGTAACTCTAAATCTAAATTACAACATTTTCAATGAGCAGCCTAGCAGTCGAACTTTTGGACTGATGGCTTATCTTTTTACTCTAAATCTAAACCTCTCCATCGCTTTTTATGAGCAGGCTAGCAGTTGCACTTCTTGATTGAAGGCCTTTTTTTGTCAACCTTGTAAATCTTGTAAAAGTATAAGTCTACGCTGGAAGTCATCAGCGTGCCTTAACGAAAAGCTCTCAACTAGTGCTCACACTATCCAGAGCCCCACCAAAAAAACTTGTAAACCTCCTCACTTGGTAGATTACAAAAAGGGCAAAGAAAAAAAACGAAGCAGTTGCCTCAAGCGCACGATATGGATCGACAAACACAATGGGAACCTTCTTTACACCTCGCTCGAAAGAGCATCTCAAAAGTCTTCTCCTCACATCCTCCAGCACGCGGCTGCGATTGGCACACACAAACACGCACACACACAGACGCACACATACACACTCACATCCTCCAGCACAATGGCGTGCAAAAAGAGCAAGGCAACACAGCTGAAATGATTCAGCACACACGCGTATGCAGCAATCTGCGTCGACTATGAATGGACGAATACACGAAAAGCGCAAGAGCAACGTGGTCAGCAAGAAAAGTCAGTAATAATAGAAGCGCTGGTCAATCATGTGAAAGCTGGTCATTTGCCACCATGGCTTGTCAGAAGGATGAGAGAGTACGCGCGTGTGTGTGTATGCGTTCGTGCACCCAGCCATATCAGGTCAACACCCTAAATCCTTAACATGAGGATAGGAGAGAAGGTGCGGTGAAAAAGTCTGTGTGTGTATGTTGCTACTTTGCTGCGTTGCCATGTCATAGTCAGGAGGTTCAGTGGCAAAGCCTGTGTGTGTTGCTAGAAAGAAAAGTGAAAAATTGTTTTTAACCAGATAAGCATCGCAGACAATGGTCTCTACAATCCCATTGTGTGTGTGTGTGTGTGTTTGTGTGTTTGTGTGTGTGTGTGTGTGATATTCGGCCCCGTGCAACCGTTCTCTCTTGTTCGTAGTCAATCAGGTCAGGCACGCTGACACACACACATACACACACTCACACACACACACACACACACTCACACGCGCACATACACACACAGGCGCCTCTCCAAGACTGGACAAACCGCACAGGGAGGCGACCCGTGCACACACGCTTGCATGCAAGCACACACACATGCACACACACACACACACTCACTCACACACGCACATACACACAGGTGCCTCTCTCATTGCTGCATCCACTGCAGCCTCCACTTCTAAACCACACTGCTTCTCCCACACCACCAAACGAAAGCCGCCTCTAAAGCTCCCACACCACCAAATGAAAGCCGCCTCTGAAGCTCCCACACCACCAAACGAAAGCCGCCTCTGAAGCTCCCACACCACCACGCTCAAGCTGCTTTGTCACCTGTCCCCCCCACAACAATACCATACTGAAGCCCCCCTAAAAGCCCCCACACCACCATTGTGACGCACAGGTTGTAATCAAACTCAAACTGACGTACGGCGATGCGGCTCAAGCTCCCTCCTGCACCCCTTGCATCGGTGCTGTTGCCGGGGCAGGGGCCGCTGCTGCTGCTGCTCCTGTGTACATGTGTGTGTGTGTGTGTGTGTGTGTGTGTGTGTGCTTGCATGCAAGCGTGTGTGCATGTGCGCGTGCTTGTGTGTGTGTGTGTGTGTGTGTTTGCATGCAAGCGTGTGTGCATGTGCGTGTGCTTGTGTGCTTATGTGTGTGCGCGTGTGTACATGTGTGTGTGTGAGTAGGTGTGTGCTTATGTGTGTGCTTATGTGTGTACATGTGTGTGTGTGTATGTGTGTGTGTTTGTGTGTGTACCTGAAGTGCCCATATCTTTCCCCTCCGGCGCAGCCGCCATCGCAGCCGCCGCTGCCGCCTCAGCTACTGGGCCAAAATCAGAGCTACCAGCTCCATTACCGAGCCCCCCTGCGCTCAGACCCCCACCGTCCCAAAACACACTACCCATTGCCGCCGCGATGGCAGCAGCTGCAGCGTTCCAGTCGCCCACAGCACCTACTGAGTGGATGTGTGTGTGTGTGTGTGTGTGTGTGTCCCAAATCACACTACCCATTGCTGCCGCGATGGCAGCAGCTGCAGCGTTCCAGTCGCCCACAGCACCTACTGGGTGGATGTGTGTGTGTGTGTGTGTATGTGTGTGTGTGTGTGTCCCAAAACACACTACCCATTGCCGCCGCGATGGCAGCAGCTGCAGCGTTCCAGTCGCCCACAGCACCTACTGGGTGGATG
>Ga0307947_1003335_pt1 | contig 12939 bp, 16 predicted proteins | sample OrgLakmetagen232_FD_201840 | JGI IMG/M metagenome (GOLD analysis project Ga0307947, IMG submission 201840) | Saline water microbial communities from Organic Lake, Antarctica - #232 | ecosystem: Environmental > Aquatic > Non-marine Saline and Alkaline > Saline | place: Antarctica: Organic Lake...
CACCCCCTCCTCTGCTGCTACTGTACGACGCGGCTTTTTCAGTTGCACTGCCCCTGCTGCTGCTGAAGCTGCCGCCGCCGCGGCCGCTGAAACTGCCGCCGCCTCCTCCACGGCTGTAACTGCCACCACCCCCACCACTACCGCGGTTGCCACCGCGGCTGAAGCGGTCGTTGCGGTCAAAGCCGCCACCCCCAACCATGCCCTGTGTAGGAAGAGAGGAGGGTATGTGGGCATGCGTGTGTATGTGTGACAGAGAGAGTGTGTGTGTGTAGTGGGTGCGTGTGAGCATGCGCTTGCGTGTGGACATGCACTTGCGTTTGTGCGGTCAAGCGCGCGTTTTAGCTTGTGCATGCACATATATGTCTTTGCGTATGCAATGTGCAGTGCGTGCATGTGGTTGCCTGTATGGCATAAGAGTGCATGTGCGTTCTGTGTGTGCACGGATCATCGTGGCAGGGGCAGCTGGAGCTTCGTTTGGATGGGGGTCGCGGGGGAAGTGGGCGAGCCACCTCCTCTCTATTATGCCACCCAACAACCTTTAATTTTGCCAATTGGGCAAAAATAATACACATAATTATTGTGAGGCTCCCTTCTCCCTTATATATTATAATATACATTTTCATTGTGAGGCTCCCGGGCAACCTGGAGCCTCACAATATATATTTCCACCTAAATATATTTCAATACCGGGACCACCCCGGAGGACAAAACATGCTACCCCATGTTACCCGGGATGATATCGGTAAGTAAAGTTGGCCAGAACCGTATATATACACCGTACATGACCATTTATCTGGCGATTTTCCTGCCAAAAATAGTGTATATGCACCGTATATATATGGTTCTGGCCAACCCTATCGGTAAGGTACAGTACGTTGCGGGTTATTGCGAGTTCCGGCATTTGTAGGGTTGGCCAGAACCGTATATATACACCGTATATGACCGTATATTTCGTATTTTCCCTGCCAAAAGTACCGCATATACACCGTATATATATGGTTCTGGCCAACCCTAGGCATTTGTGTGCGCTGTGTTCACTGACGGAGCATTCATTCGTCCACGAGAAGGCTTGCACTAACTATGGTCACTCACACTTGGAACGGCTACAGTTTGCGTTGAAAAGCAAAAAGTGCATTCAGTTGGAGTCCTTAACCTGCAGGCTCCAGCTAGTAAACGGCTGTCATGGCCTATGTGTGGCGAGGCCCAGATCTCCTAATTCATTAGCGTATTGAACGTCACAAGGTACCCATATAATTAATTATGTCACACTACTACCAGAATTCACATAAGTACAATGAAAATCGCGCGCATCCTTGCCCCCCCAAACAGTTGTTATGCAGCTTGAGCTGTCCTGTGTCCGTGTTCACTGCCAATCCAGGACCAGGTGCCAATCCAGGACCAGGTGTTCACTGCCAATCCAGAACACAGCACAGACGTGGTACACGACCATGTATGCCACCATGGTACGTAAGAGTGTACATTTCTCTCCTTCCCCCTATTGCCGCGCACTCACTCACACTGCTGTACACCGTTACTTTGCACCTGAGAGGCGGCGGACTGGGCATTTCGTTCAGCATTATTATGACATTCTATCACATCAGGAGACACTAATATAGCACTCTTATCATATCAGGAGACGCTTCTGCACTAACATAGCACTCTATCATATCAGGAAACACTCCTGCACTAACATTGCACTCTATTTCATCAGGAGACGCTTCTGCACTAGCATAGCACTCTATCACACCCGGAGACGCTTCTGCACTAACATAGCACTCTATCTCATCTGGAGACGCTTCTGCACAAACATAGCACTCTCATCATATCACACCCAGAAACGCTTCTGCACTAACATAGCACTCATCATATCAGGAGATGCTTCTGCACCAACATAGCACTCTATCACACCCGGAGACGCTACTGCACTTTGGCCTTCCCTTTTTCGCCACGGCATTTCAATCACCAACACACCTGCACATCTAGGGCGATGGATTGGGGCTTGTCCAGCACCATGCCGGAGCTTGCCACCGCATCCTGCATATCTTGATGGGACAGCAACCAGGCTGCATCCTTGCCGGGTAGGTCAAAGGCCATGCCACCCAGGCCCTGTGTTCGTGTGTGTGTGCGTGCGTGTGTGTGTGTGTGTGTGTGTGTGTGTGTGGTGTGTGCGTGCGTGCGTGTGTGTGTGTGTGTGTGTGTGTGTGTGGTGTGTGCGTGTGCATGTGTGCGTGTGCGTGTGCGTGTGTGTGTGCGTGTGTGTGCGTGTGTGTGTGTGCACGTACGTGTGTGTGCGTGTGCGTGCGTGCGTGTGTGCGCGTCCTTACCGTCTTGGCGTCTTCTACCAGCTTTGTCTTCCCAATGGCGTACTCCAGCTGTTTGTTAATCTGCGGTGAAGTGGGCAAATAAAAGGGAGTACGAACGGGCGCTGGCTTGCAGGGACAAAGGAAGAAGCAACTTTCACATAGAGCCACCAATGATCTCACTCCTGATCACAGCACACCTCACACACCTCATCACTGCTGCTTCAGCACGCCTCACACACCTCGTCACTGCTGATTCAGTACGCCTCACACATATCGTCACTGCTAATTACAGCACACCTCACACATATCGTCACTGCTGATTCAGTACGCCTCACACATATCGTCACTGCTGATTACAGCACACCTCACACATATGGTCACTGCTGATTCAGCACGCCTCACACATGACCTCACACCGCTGACCAAAGCACACCTCACACATATTAACCACAAACCTCTGGCAGTATATGTGAAATTGGCATCATAATTGGCATCATAAACCCTAACAGTGTACGCAAAAGTTGTGGCAGGCAACTCCCCATTGTTTGTGTCAAGTGTGTGTAGGGTTGGCCATCACCACAACTACACGGTGTTTGTACGTGCGATGTTTTGGCAGGGAAATCACCAGATATACAGTCAAATGCGGTGTATATGTATGGTTCTCGCCAAATGTGTGGTACGAGTCCAGCCACCTTGAAAAATAGGACAGTCCCAGCAAAATAGAACCATACACAGCTCCTTACGAACACATTGTGCCCTTCAGCTCAAAAGGCTCCACAGTGATTTTCGAACTCACCCACTCATACCCATTCACACCCACACCTGCACACACACAGCTCAAAAGGCTCCAAAGTGACTTACAAACTCACCCACTCATACCCACACCTGCACGCACACACACACACACAGCTCAAAAGGCTCCACACCCATACACCTCTACGTACAGGACTCATACACCAATACACAAAAGTATTCTTCATGGACACAACCAACAAGCAGCCTCCCCCAAAATCCATTCGTCAGCCTTTTGGCCGCTTCCGTCGGACTGCCTATCAACACAACATACAGGAGCAAGTACGTCGACACGACAACGCAGGCAAGCTAGCTGTTCTCCCATACTCCACCACCCCTCCACACACACACACACACACACACACACACATACACACCTTGGCTGACTTCAGCAGGATGCCAATGATCCGATTCAAGGACTTCCAGCCGTCTATCTGGCCTGCAACCATGAATACACACACATGCACGAAAGGTTAAACAACGCTGTGAGCCTGTGCAGTGCACACACATGCACAAACCCTGTGCCTGCACGCTTGCACGTAAGGTTAAACATCGCTGTGAGCCTGTGAATGCGCATGCATGCACAAAAGGTTAAAAAAAAGCTGTGAGCCTGTGAACGCACACACACATGCACAGCAGGTCACACAACGCTGTGAGCCTGTGCATGCACACACATGCACAAAATGTCACACAACGCTGTGAGCCTGTGAATGCACACACATGCACAACAGGTCACACAACGCTGTGAGCCTGTTCACAGGGCTTTAGACGCTGTACCCCGGTGTTGAGGGTGACCAACATTTGTGTGCACACCAGCATGTGTGCACACACTTGCACACCTGCATATGTGTGCACACCTGCATAGAGGCTTACAGGACACGGACTAGATGTCGAGGGTGCTGTAGGGTCAACTCGCAGAGGGTCACAGATTACAAGGGTGTTTTGAGGGCGTAGACATCGGTGATGTGGCAGTAAGGTGTACGGCAGGGTGTGGGGTTAATTAATGATAGGGTTAGGTAATGGAATGGTACGATATGGTCAGACCATATATGTAGGGTTGGCCAGAACCATATATATACGGCGGTGTACGCTATTTTTGGCAGGGAAATCACCAAATATACGGTCATATACGGTGCATATATACGGTTCTGGCCAACCCTATACACAGGCCTCTGAGTCAAGCAAGGCCTACTGCTGAAAGGTGATCCTGGTTTTCTCCATCGCCCATCTTCAAATTGTAAAACATCCCGTTACAATGCATCAGATAACCACACAAAAATTCAAACTCAAACCTCTACATGACGACGTTCTAGGCGTACATTGAAATTGCGAGTGACCCTAGGACTGGCTTCTAGTAGCTCCAGTGCTTATTTACCCCCATGTCTGGCTTGTGTGTGTGTGTGTGTGTGTGTGTGTGTGTGTGTGTGCACGTCCTACTCTTAACCCCTAGTTAATCACCAAACCCAAGGAGCTCCAAGGTGGCCTTACTGTTTTACGCTCTTTATCTTGTTCATTACCTGGCTTGGAAAGGAGTCTCAGGGTGGTCATTCCCTCCTCATAGGTCAGCAGAGAGCGCGGCTGAGGGGCAGCACGGAAGCCTGCATATGTGTGTGTGTGTGTGCGTGCAAGCATGCGTGCTTGCTTGTGTGTACATGTGTGTGTGTGTGTGCATGTGCATGCTTGCGTGCTTGCGAGTCTGTGTTGTGTATGTGTGTGTAGTTGTGTGACCAAAAGAAGCCTTGCCACCCATGTACACATACTCCACGTACTCCACCTATCTACACGTACGCGTATTTACACATACACGTACTCCACCCCTACACGTACTCCACCTTGGCCATGCACAATTTCTGTGTACTTCATTACTTCTCAGGTAGCAAGAGGAACAGCACATACAGTAGATATATGGACAAATACTTGGACATGCACAGAGAAACAGTAGATATATGGACAAATACATGGACATCCACAGAGAAACAGTAGATATATGGACAAATACATGGACATGCACAGAGAAACAGTAGATAGACGGACATGCACAGCATGTATCATAACACACTATGCTTTGCAATCAACACGCTTGCTTAAGCAGCAAGCTAGGCTGCCAGCCTATACCAAAAGCTGCCAAAGCCAAGGCTGCCAAAGCCAAGGCTGCCAAAACAAAGGCTGCCAGCCCACCCCACGCAACAAAAGAACAGTGCTCCGCAATCAGCACACTTGCTTCAGCAGGCCGGCCTCAGCAAGCCAGTCTACGTAACAAAAGAACACTGCTCCGCAATCAGCACACCTGCTGAAGCAGCAAGCCAGCCTACGTAACACAAAAGCACTGCTCTGCGATTAGCACACCTGCTAAGGCAGCTAAAGAGGCCGCCAGCACACGGCTGGGCTGATCTGAGGCCAGCAACTTCTCAGCTGTTGGCACAAAAAAGTCGATCACACTGCAGGGGAGGCCAAAAAGAAAGTGTGTGTGCATTTGTGCGTGTGTGTATGTGTGTGCGTGCGTTCGTGCTTGTGTGTGTATGTGTGCTTTCGTGCGTGTGTGTATGAGTACATATGTATGTGTATGCATGTGTACGTGTGTGTACGTGCATATGTGCATATGAGTGTGCATTAGAAACAGCTCTCACACCTTGAGTCCACATTATCGAGAAGGTCCCCTTACATCTAAATCTAGGAATCACCTTGAGTCCACTTTATCCAGGTTTGTTAGCACGCTGCGTGTGGATTGCTGAAGCACCTCACGAGGCTCAGGGGCACCAACAAGCTCAGCATCCGTGACCTGTGTGTGTGTGTGTTAGAGTGGTGTTGAATGTGATAAGGTGCACGTGTGTGTGGGGAGGAGTGCTTTTGTGTGTTGCGTGTGTAGAATGCGTATGTTGTGTGGGATGAAGGGCATGTGTGTGCGAGGAGGCAGCCGTAAATAGCCAGCACAACTCGGGCTTCATCTTCCAGAACAGACAAGGATCTCTGGAAGGATTTGCAGTCCCTGGAAAAGCACTCATGGCTCATAAGTGCTTTTCTAGCACTCTTCAGCTGAACACTGTCACGCGTGCTGATTCAGCTGAACACTGTCATGCGTGCTATTTCAGCTGAACACTGTCATGCGTGCTACTTCAGCCGAACACTGTCATGCGTGCTACTTCAGCTGAACACTGTCATGCGTGCTAATTCAGCTGAACACTGTCATGCGTGCTACTTCAACTGAACGCTGTCATGCGTGTGCTAATTCAGCTGAACACTGTCATGCGTGCTACTTCAGCTGAACACTGTCATGCGTGCTAATTCAGCTGAACACTGTCATGCGTGCTACTTTAGCTGAACACTGTCATGCGTGCTAATTCAGCTGAACACTGTCATGCGTGCTACTTCAACTGAACACTGTCATGCGTGTGCTAATTCAGCTGAACACTGTCATGCGTGCTAATTCAGCTGAACACTGTCATGCGTGCTACTTCAACTGAACACTGTCATGCGTGTGCTAATTCAGCTGAACACTGTCATGCGTGCTACTTCAACTGAACACTGTCATGCGTGTGCTAATTCAGCTGAACACTGTCATGCGTGCTAATTCAGCTGAACACTGTCATGCGTGCTACTTCAGCTGAACACTGTCACGCGTGCGAACTCGGCTGAACACTGACACTGCTTGGGACAACATTCACAACAAAAACTTGTATTTTGGAAGATGAGGCTTTATGTATGTATTGACAACGACTATTCACACACACAGGCAGATAGATACCCACCCACAGCCACACCCCCACACGCGTACACCCACCCACAGACACACACGCAGACACACACACACCATCAAAACTATCGAGACCCCACCCACCCACGTGTACCGTACAGATTATCATCAGGTGCGTACATAGGGTTGCAGGCACGCACGCACCTTTGTGTTTTGTAAGATGAGGCCCAGCGTGCGTGTCTCCTTGTCTGTGAACAGCACCACAGCAGTGCCCTTTTGGTTGGCCCTGCCTGTTCGGCCAGACCTGCCAAGTTTGCAGACAGGTATGCAATTTTGTGTCAAGTCTCGTTCCTAGAAACGGCACCCCCGCCATGCTCTAACTCTAACTCCAATTTGTGTCATATTAGGCATAGAGGTTCAATAACAACTATCATTTCAATTGGTTTAGGAAGGTTAGCTGCGCGCGTGTATAATTCTTGCTCACGCATTTGTGAACACATAATGAGACGGCACGAGAGGCGTAATTTCAGCGGCAATCATTGTCTATGAAGTTAAGTCCTGCACAGGAGCAAGCACACACAGACACCAAAACCTCCCACCTGGAACCCATATCTATCCCCTCCCTCAGATACACGCCATACGTGCAGGAGGGTTTGGTGTCTCGGAAAATGTGTGTGTGTGTGCAGGAAAGTCCACAGAGGGACCAGCTTTGCACTTGCATGTAGTTTAGCTCTATCACACACACAACCAAACACACACACGCTCGCACGCACACGCGCACACACACACACACACCTGTGCAGGAAGGCCTCGTTGTCTTGGGGCACGTCGTAGTGCAGCACCATGTCCACAGAGGGAATGTCCAGACCACGAGCAGCAACGTCTGTGGCCACCAGCACCGGCACCTTGCCGTCCCTGTTTTGCGAAGTGACACAGGGCTTGGTTAGAGAGCCAGCATCAGCATTAAAGGGACGACCTTACCAACAAATGCCTGGCTTGCAAGCAGCCACGTTAATGATCGCTGGCATGACAAACTCAGTGACAAGGGCTTGGTTAGAGAGCCAGCATCAGCATTAAAGGGACTACCACACCAACAAATGCCTGGCTTGCAAGCAGCCACGTTAATGATCGCTGGCATGACAAACTCAGTGACAAGGGCTTGGTTAGAGAGCCAGCATCAGCATTAAAGGGACTGCCACACCAACAAATGCCTGCCTTGCAAGCAGCCACGTTAATGATTGCTGGCATGACAAACTCAGTGACAAGGGCTTGGTTAGAGAGCCAGCATCAGCATTAAAGGGACTACCACACCAACAAATGCCTGGCTTGCAAGCAGCCACGTTTTTGGTCGCTGGCATAGCAAACTCAAGTACAACAGGCACCTATCACATGCACATGCAAATTAAAGAGTAACGTACACTGCTTATGGATGACTGTGAATGGGCACTGCAAATGTTACGATGCATGGAGGACGGGTGTGGTGTGATTAGCGCTTGTGATGAGCGCTACGATGCATACGATGCATAGAGGAAATGCTACGATGCATAGAGGACGAGTGTGGTGTGATTAGCGCTTGTGATTAGCGCATCGTAACTCAACCAATGCAGCGCTGATCACACTACGCTCGTCCTCTATGCATCGTAACAGTTGCAGCGCCCATTCACAATGTGCCAGTGAGATGCTTCTACACACACATCTTCAATGCTCATACACCTTCTATACGCACACCTCCTACGCACACTTTCTATGCGCATACATTCTACACACACATCTTCAATGCGCACATTTTTAATGCTCATACACCTTCTATGCGCACACCTCCTACGCACACTTTCTATGCGCATACATTCAATGCACATACACCTTCTATGCGCACACCTCCTACGCACACTTTCTATGCGCATACATTCAATGCACTAACACCTTCTATGCACAAACACCTTCTATGCGCACACCTTCTATGCTCATACACCTTCTATGCGCACACCTCCTACGCACACTTTCTATGCGCATACATTCAATGCACAAACATTTCTATGTGCATACATTCAATGCACATACATCTTCTATGCGCACACCTCCTACGCACACTTTCTATGCGCATACATTCAATGCACTAACACCTTCTATGCACAAACACCTTCTATGCGCACACCTTCTATGCGCATACATTCAATGCACTAACACCTTCTATGCACAAACACCTTCTATGCGCACACCTTCTATGCGCATACATTCAATGCACAAACACCTTCTATGCACAAACACCTTCTATGCGCACACCTTCTATGCGCATACTTTCAAAGCACATACACCTTCTATGGGCATACTTCCAAAGCACATACACCTTCTATGCGCATACTTTCAATGCACACACTTTCAGTACACACACACCACACCTTCTATGCGCATACCATTTGTAATATATGCACATATCCAAAAACATATGCACACACCTTCAGTAACATTTGCACTTGCCAAGCTGCCGTGGAGGGGGATCAAAACCAGAGACACCGGAACCAAAAATGGGCTGCAGGCCCTCATTAAAGCAAAACAACGCAAAGAAGCAAGGAACAAGGGCGGCAAGCCCATTATCGTTGAGAAGAGACACATGCACTGAAAATATAAGGCAAATGGAACAAGAAACGCATTAGTCAGACCCAAGCAAGCTCAGATGGGAACACACACAAGTCAAAGCGCAAGCTGAGGGGGGGGGGGGGGCGGGAAATCGACCCAAGCAATAGCAAGGCATACAAACGATTCTTTTTATGCCTTGCTATTGCTTGGGTTTATTTCTGTTTGGTCATGAGGACAAGAGGAGTAGCTCGAACCGTGGAGGAAGAGTCCTGAGTTTTGAGTCGCATGCGCGTGTGCTTGCCTTGCTGGCCTTCTTGTTGTCTTGCGTGGCACCGTTGTTTATATGGCGTGGCAGACGATGGCACTGTCTGGCCACCCCATGGGAGTGTTGCAGGTTGAAGGCACATACCTGGCACACCCAGCGTGATTCCATGATCCCATGCACAATTGATGGGAGGCCTTGTGTTGCAGGCAGATGGCAATTGCTTGGCACTTGCGTTGAGACCGATGGCACTGGTCTGCGAGGTGGAAGCTGAGTGGCATGCTCAGATTCCACCTCAAGTGAGCCACGCACCCACAAGTGAGCCATGCACCCACACCCACTTTCCTGATACATCTCTGTGCCTGTCCCACTCGGAGGAAAACGGACGCTGAAGAGGGCATGCACCGTCCCATGGCCATGCTGGCAAGAAGATGGAATCGCTGCACATGCAACGCTTAGAGGAGGCCTCCTGTCCTCAGATTCCCCGATACGATAGTGGCACGTGGTACACGCGCTCTGCCTCTGGCGTACCTCTGACAATTTAACCTGCCTGGACATGTTTGCAGTGCCATGCTTGTGAGATTCCTGCGTGCGCACAATCCAGACATCGCGCACACCCACCTGAACATTTGGAGCGCACGGTCACGCTGTGCTTGTGAGATGTCTCCGTGCAGGGCCACCGCTGGGTGCACCTCGCTAATGATGTCACAGATCTCATTGGCGCGTGCCTGTGTGTGTGTGTGTGAGAGTTAGTTGGGACGATGGCGTGGTTTGCTGGGATGTGCGGTGTCACAGATGCTGTTGGCATGTGCCTGTTTGTTTGGACAAAGGTCAATTGATACAATGAAACAGGTCACAGATTCCATTAGTGCGCATCATTGTGTATTACTTAATCCTGTAGTGAAAACTGTTAATTAGCTCAGGCTGTCAATATTGAAGCACATGGGGATTGCTGAGTCATAGGCACACAAGAAGGGTTGGCCAGAACCATATATATACGGTGTGTATGCGGTGTGTATACGGCAGGGAAATAACCAAATATACAGTCATACAAGGTGTATGTATACGGTTCTGACCAACCCTAAACACAAGCCTATGTGCCACACAAACATTGAATTAGAAGTTAAGCAAGAATATCGGCGCTTCTGGACAATGAGTCAAAGGAATGATTGTCGTAAGATCTGGCATGTCTTCCTATTTAAGGACTTGTCTTTTGACCTAGAAGGGTAAGCTTACAAGGGTAGCAAACAAGGGCAGCATACAAGGGTAGAGAGGTAGCATACAAGGGCAGCATACAAGGGTAAAGGGGTAACATACAAGAGTAGAGGGGTAGCATACAAGGGTAGCATAGAAGGGCAGCTTATGAGCGGCAAGGTGAGAGGAGCACTGGGCAGTCTTTCAAACAAACAACCTGCTTCAACACAGGCAAACCCTCAGCTCCTATCACACTGCCACACTTGCAACTGCCTTGCCTGTTATAGCATTAAGCTTACCTGTGAATGCCTAGTGATGATTGACTACCCACACTCACACCCACACACCCCAATATGCAACCACCCGCTAACCTATGTGCCCTCCCATGTATCCCCCCCACCCTGCCTCCCCCCATCTCACACCACACACACACACACACACACACACACACACACACACACACATGCACACACACTATTGCACACCTTAGTGTTCACGAACACAATGGTCTTGCCGTTGCTTGCGTAAAGTGTGATGGCGTCCATGAGGGCGTTCATTTTCTGGTTGTACTCAACCTGTGTGTGGACACAGGTGGTGCATGTGGGCATTTGTGTCAGAGTGCGTGCACATGTGAATGTGAGTGTGAGTGTGCGTGTGTATGTGTGTGTGTGTGTTCGCGTGTTTGCGTACGTGCTCAGATAACGTGTACAGGTTTTGCCTTGTGTAAGATGAAAAATTTGAACTCTGCATTGGCCCCCTCTGCAAATTTGTCGTGAAACAATCTCAAAGGGCACCACTCCATCTCGCCGCTCAACAAACTGATTCAGTTGATACCGAGTTTTTTCACGTAACTTTGGTCCTAAGATCAGCCAAAAACGACAACGCAAGGCACCACACTTATCCCACGGATCGAGCACCTGTCTTTGTTTTGCCAAGCACACACCATTGTTTAACGTTTCGACAGATTGGACTCCTGTCTTGTTTCTGCTGAGCAAATCACACACACACACACATCTGCACGACCACTCAGATCACACAAACACACACACATACACACACGCATTTGCACGATCCCTCAAATCACGGACCCACCTGCATGACAAGCAGCCTGATGGTGTCAGCCAGCCTGCCGGTGTTCTCCTCTCCCACAAGGTCGACGAGCAGAGGGTTTTCCTGCAAGGACACGACACACACGCATACACTTTTCCACAGAGGCTCAAACTTTAGCAGAGGGTTTTCCTGCAAGGACACGACACACACGCATACACTTTTCCACAGAGGCTCAAACTTTAGCAGAGGGTTTTCCTGCAAGGACACACGCGCATACACTTTTCCACAGAGGCTCAAACTTTAGCAGAGGGTTTTCCTGCAAGGACACGACACACGCGCATACACTTTTCCACAGAGGCTCTAACTTTAGCAGAGGGTTTTCCTGCAAGGACGCGACACATACGCATACACTTTTCCACAGAGGCTCAAACTTTAGCAAAGGGTTTCCCTGTGAGGGCACGACACACATACATATATTCACACAGACACACACATACATGAGAACACATCCAGAGAGGCTCAAAAACTAGCACAGAGTTATATTTTGAGGGCAAGACAGACACAGACACAGACACTCACACTCTCTCCCATCTACTCCCTGTTCCCTCAATTCCGAACCCACACACCCTCCCACACCCACCCACAAATTCAAGGCACACCCACCTGGAAGCGGCGTGCCACCTTGTTGACACACTTGGGCACCATTGACTCTCTCTCCCAAAAACCCAAACCCAGCCCCAATTCCGAACCCACACACCCTCCCACACCCACAAGGCACACCCACCTGGAAGCGGCGTGCCACCTTGTTGACCCACTTGGGCAGCATTTACTCTCTCACCCTAACCCAGCCCCAGCCCCAATTCCGAACCCACACACCCTCCCACACCCACCCACAAACTCAAGGCACACCCACCTGGAAGCGGCGTGCCACCTTGTTGACCCACTTGGGCACCATTGACTCTCTCTCACACAAACCCAAACCCAGCCCCAATTCCGAACCCACACACCCTCCCACACCCACAAGGCACACCCACCTGGAAGCGGCGTGCCACCTTGTTGACCCACTTGGG
>Ga0307947_1003338_pt1 | contig 12936 bp, 8 predicted proteins | sample OrgLakmetagen232_FD_201840 | JGI IMG/M metagenome (GOLD analysis project Ga0307947, IMG submission 201840) | Saline water microbial communities from Organic Lake, Antarctica - #232 | ecosystem: Environmental > Aquatic > Non-marine Saline and Alkaline > Saline | place: Antarctica: Organic Lake...
GGAGAGGGAGAGGGAGAGGGAGAGGGAGAGGGAGGGGGAGGGGGAGGGGGAGAGGGAGAGGGAGTGGGAGAGGGAGGGAGGGAGGGTGGATGTGTGTGTGTATGTTTCGTGCGTGCGTGTGTGTATATGCCAGCGTCTTAAAACCGATTTCCTCCTGTGCAATGCCACATTAAATTTAATACAAAAGCTGGTGGGGAGTCTGCTGTGGAGCCATTCATGAGTATGCATGAAAATTTAACCACTTACTTCGTTACCCGTTAATTTTGTTGGTGCAGGTCGATTTAGGGAACAGCCGCATCCTGCCTCTCATCCGTTTCCGTGGCAAGGTGATTGGTGGGAGTGTGCTTGTGTGTGTGTGTGTGCTTGTGTGTGTGTGTGTTTGTGTGTGTGTGTGCTTGTGCGCTCTTGGGTTTGTCTATCATTTTGTATGCACACCTGTGAGATATGGGAAGGGCCTGCATTTTCGAATCATCAAAATAGCGCTCGTGAGATTATTTATAATTTTGCGCACCAATGATATTTTAAAGGGCTTGCATTCCTGCATCGTCAAAACAGGCGCTCATGAGTTTGTCTGTGATTTTGTATGCACAGTGATAACAAAAGAGCCTGCAATTCTTTTACACCAAAAAAGTCCTGCATTTATCTTCTCCCCAAGAAAGGTCTGTGTTTATGTATCACCAAGAAAGGCCTGCATTTTTCTTTTCCCCAAGAAAGGTCTGTGATTATCTATCACCAAGAAAGGCCTGTGTGGCTGCATCTAGTGATCATTGCTTAAATTGTGCGGATACGTCTCTTGAATGCTCACCATGTGGTCTTGTCCTCTCGCTTCATCATCATCAGGGCAGGACCTACATGCTCAGTGTTGGCCAGAATCATGTACACACACTGTATATGACCATACATACGAAAGTTTCCCTGCCTAAAATTCCGTACAGTATACATCGTGAATATGTACATATCGTAGGTTCACAAACTCTTCGTGACACCAAATTTTAAAGTTGGATTTGGTTTTTAGTTCGGTTCTGAGGGTCTTGTCGGGAATTAATTTGTGGATTCGAGAGCCCCCAACTGCAGGCTGCTGCTGCCTGTGTAGTGCTGCTGCAGCAGCTGCTGTGCAGACTGACCATTGGCTGCATGGGGAGAAGCTGTGAGTGCTTGCATGTGTCAATCAGAGAAGCAACCTTTGCTTACCCACTTGCCAGCAACACTCACTCTCGATAAATGCCCCAGAAGAAGAGCCTGAAGGGGCTGTGAGAGGAGGAGGCTTGTTCTTGGAACTGCACAGGCGCGCCACGGGCCTCTTCACAGCCGCGCCCCTTGCTTTTGCCTTTGCCTCTGCCAGCTCCCTGAGCTGCATCTCCCTCTGCAACTTTTCATGGTCTCCCTGCTGAGCAGCCAGCCTCAGCTGGGGACAGGGGCTTCAAGACAGGGTCAGGGTTCACACCGGCACGCTTGAAGTTTTTTTTTTTAAATTACCCTCGTTAAGAACATTTAATTTTAAAGTTCAAATCCAGCTCGGAGAGGGCTCCTCTGAGAATTATTAACAATTTCTGTTTTTCCGCGTACTAACTATTAATATGCCAAGTGATCGTGAACTTACGGTATATATATGGGGCTCTGGCCAATTCTACAGATTTACTCCATGCGTTATCTTTTCTTTATTTTGTTAAATTAATTGGACTGACTGGATCACAACGACTGACCTTTTGCGCTCTTCTGTACTGCATAGGTGCTCTTTTGAACTGCATAGGTGCTCTTTTGTACTGCTTAGGTGCGCCATAGGTGCGATCTTTTGTTCTGCATAGGTACTCCATAGATGCGCTCTTTTGTACTGCATAGGTGCGCCCGATCATCATCAGCGGAACCCGCAAGTATATTGACCAGGTGCTGAGGTCGGCTGACCCTTACCAGAGTGGGATGAGAGAACGAGGGGTGTCAGGTGTGCCTTTTTACATGTGTGTGTGTGCTTTTGTTTATGTTCAGGTGGATGGAGGAGTCAGGACTGTACTCAGCATTTGTTTGTGCTTGTGTGTATGTGCGTGTGTGCATGTGTTTGTACGCATGTGTGTGTGTCAGTTTGTGCGTTTTGTGTGCAGGTGCAGGTGCGTGTGTGTGTGTACGTGCGTACGTGAGAGTGTATGCATGCGTGCTCATGTGTGTGTGTGTGTATGTGTGTGTGTGTGTGTGTGTGTGGCCGTGGAGACGGGGGTCATAGAGGAGAGATAGTTAAATTTGGTGGTCACTGGTAAGAGAGGCGGATGTCAGGTGTGTCTTGGAGATTGTGCACACGCAATTTTTACTTAGTTTTAAGCAAGGCGTGTTAGTAAGTTACTTTGAGTTGTCCCAATTTGCAGGAGTGCCTGTTGCAAGATCTTCCTTTGCACCTCTGCTGTGTTGTTGCCTGTGGTCCTAGATGACGTGGAAGCCGCCAGGTGGCTTATTGTTTATGCATGTGTTCATAGCATAGTTACCGATGCGTTTCCCTTCGTACATCTACAGTGGTGCCGGTGATCCTAGATGATGTGGAGGCCTCCAGGTGGCTGATCGTTTATGCAGTGATGTGTTCATAACACACTGTACCGATGCACTTCCCTTTGCACCTCTGCTGTGTTGTTTCCTGTGGTCCTAGATGATGTGGAGGCCGCCAGGTGGCTATTCGTTGATGCAGTGATCTATTTAATACACACTGTACCGATGCATTTCTTTTTGTACCTCTGCAGTGGTGCCGGTGGTCCTAGATGAAGTGGAGGCCGCCAGGCGGTTAGGGGTGGGCACTGGAGAGATCGACCCTGCAGAGAAGATCAGGAGGTTGAAGATGGAGATGCGAGGGGAGAAGCCTGACACGTGAGTGGTGGACGAGGCGTTTGTGCTACGACTTAGCGAGTGTGTGTTGTGATGTTGTGTCGTGTTGTTCTATGTCCATTTGTGTGTGTCAGATTGTGAGTGTATGCGTAGAGTATGAAACAGTGTGGGTGGATGTGCATGCAAGTGTCACTGCGTGCCAAGTTTGTGATGTGCACATGAGCACATGAGGCCTAATATGAGGCCTAACATCTCATGAGGCCTACTGGTGATGGACACATGAGGCCTTATGGACCTAATTGTGTGCCAAGCTTGTGATGTACATGAGGTGTCTACTGTGGTGTTAGCACAGTACTGGCCCTGACTCAGTGGCGCAATAGCAAAAGGACAAACTTGGACACATAAGGGCCTGGCATGGTTGGACCTGCCTCCTGCGTATCCAATCCTAAACCCTAAACATATGATATATAACGCCCTATCAATTGGGAAGTGGTTTGCCCTGCCCGCGTAGTTTTTTCTTTTCCTGTTTTCCCCTCTTCAACATATGACCACGTAACAATGAGTGCTTTTGTACAAATCATTGCACATCTGTAGGGTTGGCCAGAACCATATATATACTGTGTATATACGGTATTTTCGGCAAATTTAGACACATAAGGGCCTGGCATGGTTGGACCTGCCTCCTGCGTATCCAATCCTAAATTGTTCTTTGGACCTGCTAAATTGTTAGGTTCTTTGGACCTGCTAAATTGTTGTTCTTTGGACCTGCTAAATTGTTCTTTGGACCTGCCTCCTGCGTATCCAATCCTAAATTGTTCTTGCAAAGTTGCACACAGACCTAAAGTCCGTGCTTTGATTTGTTTTGCAACTTCCTCGCATGCATGTGAGTTCACCTGAACGTTTTTTTTTGGCTGCACGTGCATGCAGCTCCAAGGGGTTTGGCTCAGCAGCCAGCAAAGAGAAGAAAATTGAGGAGGAGAAGGTGCGGAGGTTAACCTCTATTAAAGCAAATTAATCATTGACCCCTTTTCTTGTAATGTTGTTGATTTCCCCTCCATAGACAGTACATATTTGTATAGAATGTGGTTTGATGTTGCAGACCATCGCAGGCCATTGCTTTCAACTTCTTAACAAAGTTTCTGTGCTTGCACACTCTTGATCCTGTCAGGGCAGGCTGACTGTGTTATATTTCCTTCGTTAGCCTAGGCGGCAGGATATCCTCATTTGCTTTGTCAAAACATGTCTTGCTTTTTCGCGCGGAGTGATACTGTCAGATCAAGCTGGCGCAGGCTTTCCTTCTGTGGCCTAGGTTGCAGATGTTGTATAGTGTGTCTGTTTCCTTAATTCCTTATTATCCTGTCAGGGCAGGCTGACGTTTCCTTTCCTCCAGTGACGCACAACCAGAGCCTGTCACAGACAGATGCATGTAGCAAAAAAATACGCAGGCTGACGTATCCTGTCTTCCAGTGACGCACAACCAGAGCGTGTCACAGACAGATGCATGTAGCAATCAGAATACGCAGGCTGACGTATCCTGTCTTCCAGTGACGCACAACCTGAGTGTGTCACAGACAGATGCATGTAGCCAAAAAAACGCAGGCTGACGTATCCTGTCTTCCAGTGACGCACAACCAGAGCGTGTCACAGACAGATGCATGTAGCCAAAAAAACGCAGGCTGACGTACCCTATCTTCCAGTGACTCACAACCTGAGCGTGTCACAGACAGATGCATGTAGCCAAAATATGCGCAGGCTGACGTATCCTGTCTTCCAGCGACTCACAACCAGAGCCTGTCACAGACAGATGCATGTAGCCAAAAAAAACGCAGGCTGACGTTTCCTTTCCTCCAGTGACTCACAACCAGAGCCTGTCACAGACAGATGCATGTAGCAATCAAAATACGCAGACAGTGAAACCACGTGCCATGCCGACCAAGGAAAAAAGGCGCTTCTCAGGTACAAGGACACACACACCCTCACACTTGACTGCTTTCTTCCCTTTCTTGCAGGCCGAGTCTGTTGGTGTAGCAGAGGAAGACAAAAAATGGAAGCTGGCACCTTTTCAAGTAACAGAGTGGAAGGTACGATTAACCCCCCCCCTGTTTGACAGTGGAGTATTTCGCGTACCACAAGCGGTGCAGGTCTGCCCACATCGTTGGATGATCAGCCTGGAGCTGACCTGTTTCACCTCCTGCATTGCACATTGCTAGTGATCAGGAATTGCAGCACACCCTCCCTGCATGCAGCTAACTATTCCTGCTTCTTTGGCCCATTGTACTGCCTACCCAGACAAGAAGCAGAAAATTATAATCTCGCACGAGTACGCTCCTCATTGCTGCCATTTTGGGGCATAGCAACACACACACATACACACACACACTCACACACACACACACTCTCTCACACACACACACACACACACACACACACACACACACACACACACACACACACACACACACACACACACACACACACACACACACACACACACAATGTGTTCACAGGACTGGGTGGATGCCCAACGCAAGTTCGCAAAGCTGCCCGTCAATGCTGCAGAGGCAGGCATGTATGTGCAGGTGAGTTTGAGCCACAGTGCCTGGTGCTGTTGTAGTCATACCAAATGCGATCACCTTTCACGACGTTTCTGCGATCAGTGCTGCAGCAAGCTTTTATTGACGTTTCTGCAATGTTTAATTCAGCAATTATTGCTGGTGAAACAATGTTGTGCTCACAGTGTTGTGGAACGTTTACTGCTATATTCCTCAAAGAACTCTTCTGCTATTTATCTAAGCAATGCACATTGTCACAAGTCTGTTTACTACTGTAAATAAAATCGATGTGTATAAGCGAAAACTAGAGGCATACATGCCTCTCAGTGTTGAGGGCGCGCTTAATGTTTTCACCTACTTTCCCCCAATTTTAAAACTAGCACACAATTGCTTTTCCTTACAAGCCATGACCATTGCAACAAACCTTGCAGATTCAATTGGATGGCACGGTGCGCTCCAGTGGCTTAGGCATCCCACCATGGGGGAAGTTTATGGACGACTTGCCGACGCTAGACTCGATCAGGACCACATTTACGGATGGAATTGGCCCCAGCATATAGGCTTATGCTGCCCAAATCATGTGCTTTCTAGTTTATAAAAGCATGAGCGCAATCCCGTATTGTAAGAGTTCTCGTTTTAGCAGAGGGGTGAGGGTTGTATTCTTTTCAATGTCCTCAGAAGTGGGAAAAAAAGAAAAGGAATTTATTTCAACGCAGGCCAGTGGAAACCACTGCCTCCCAACATTAATTAAGGAAAAGGAGGAGCTACTTCGGTACTTTATGCCCATACTTCAAATGCCTGATGATTCTGCTTGAAGTAGAAACGTCACAACTGTGTGCTCTCTCCTGGAACTGGTTCCCTGCTTACCCCAGCTAGTCTTGCGCGTTAAAATGCTGTATGCAATGCATGAGCTACGCGTTTGCCCTGTTCCGGTGCTCACTGCATTCCTAAGGTCCTGTGTGTTGACCTGTCGCGTGTGCCCACTGTCATGCATGCAATGTATGAGCAAAGCACACAAGCAGGATGGCGGTACGCTTAAAACCTGCCCAAAGCCAAGCTTCATTTGTCGACTTAAATATGATTTACACATTTGAAACCTTTACGTCGACTCTGAGGGGGGGGTGTAGAGGACCCTGAGCCGTTTTGTTAGGCACCCTTGTTGGGTGATTAAAGGGGGGGTCTGGGTCCTAGTCACAGAAATGCATGGAAAGCCCCAAAGTAGGCCGCGCGCAAGGGTGTGTTCAGGCAAATTACCAGCAATTGATTCTGGACTTGCAGCTCACGTATTGCATTATACTCAAGTATCTGAATGAAGTAAAGAAATGCTTTGGCAAAGGGTTTGGCCGGATTTGTGCACTATATATAAATATGTATGTATGACTTGATGGAAGTTATATAATCCCCCAATACTACCCAGTGGTTCCTTAATGCATGCTGAACTTTAACAGGAAAGACTTGTACTTCCATTTAGCGCTGTAGCTGCACCTCTCGGTGCCAATACGCGTCCCTTGAATGTATACAACAGCTTAAAACATAGCATTCCCAAGCGTAGCAGATGCTCCAATCAAATTCGTGCTGCGGAGGTTTAATCAAGTCAAGGGAGGACGCAGGGGGCACAGTCTCTTCCTGTATGGATAAAAGAGCATCGTTAGTAAATTTCTGAACCCGTAGCAAGCTTCGTACACTGAGATATAAATCAATCCAACCAAAAGAAAAACCATACCACTATGTCGTATCAAGATGTGTTGGTTTGGAACCCAAACTTTGGATGCAGAGGCATACAAGCCAAAGTGCTTGCAACATCCATCCTGCATCCTGTGTAAACAAGTGTTCTGTAATGAAATCCCGTCAGAACCCAGTTTTAGGCCCAACTGTCCGAACATTTGATCATTTCCTCGCAGCTTCTTATACAAATTTTACACATTGTGATTTTGCAGCGTGGGTGCCTCAACATTGCGCATTTTACTTTTAAAGGAAGGAATACCCAGCCACATGGAAGAGGAGACCCCAAATTGCCTACTGCTAACATTGTTGCTGAGAAATTGAGCACACAGGGTAAAAATGACAGAAATTGAGCACACAGGAATGGACTTTTTGCCGCAACCCCAAAAAACACCCTGCATCTCTAAGTTTAAGCATGCTGATAGAAAGGCAGGGGAAGCTCAAATCTTGCTGCCATCAGTATTTTACACTGCAGTGTGTAAGAAAAAGAGGAAACGTATGTCTGCTGTTGGTGTAACGCAGCCTGTATGAGCTGGCAATGAGCATGATGTTATATCGCTTTTGCGTATGAGCATCAGGCATTCCAGCAGAAAAGAAACAAAAACGCAGGTAGTGCAAACACTACCACCAGGGATTAAAATTGATGTTGTTTGTGTACTGCACCACCTAACGGATGCAGGGCCACACAACATCCCACCTGGATAATGTACATAAAAATGGCTTTTAAATGAGGATCAGGTGGTTGGGAGGCAAAGGTCTGCGCACCACCTTCAGGATTATTGCTCAAATACTTTTTGGGGTTGTTCAATGTCTCGTCTCATCTGTATGATTTTTGATGCGGATCTGATTGCATGTGAGCTTAGTTCTTCATGAGTGCTTTGGCATGTCGACTTGTTACTCCAAGGCTCTGGAGTTCCTTGTGTGGCTGCTGTAGATGGTGCCTGTTGCTCCTATTAGGAGGATGGTGTGGAGGGTTTTGCGGTGTCCGAATAAGCAAGGCATCAGCAACTTACGTTGTTCCTGCGCGTTTTTTGCTTGTTGAGTAGGATTAGTGTCTGTTCAGTACTTGATTTTATCTGTAGGGTGTGATTTGTTTAATTGACTTACTGTCACTGCCGAAGCATCGCAGTGTTCAATTTATTGATCTAAATTGTGCAGCCCACTGATTGAACTTTACAGCCCTACTATTTTACATGTCCTTTAGTTTTTAGGAACTTACCTGGTCCACTGTACAGAAAGACTTGCTAAACAATTTGAGCTAACCAGAGTACTCTTTCTTTGTCAGCCAGCGACGGCACGCCAATTTTGAATTTGGATACTGCTGCCCTTCTTTGAATTCTAAGCACCAGGCTACCCCTTCTTCGCGATAGCATTTGTCACACTGTGTCTCCGAAAACCGTTTTCAAGGCTTTCTGCAGGCCCAAAGGGCGGACGAACCTTTGATCTGCTGATCTTAGCCTTTTTTTGGCATAGAGAATTCTCTCAGGGTCAGGGCACAAACTTCTTATTTCATTACCTCAAGCTCAGTTCTTGCATGGGCACAACACACTGAGATGTGCGGGGCCAGTGCTGAAGGCCTGTGAAGGGCTGAGCACAGCACAGCCCTGTCTGGCTTTCCGGACCTGATAGCCACAGCCACTACCACGGCTAAACAGTGAGCTAAACAGCAGTAATGCAGGACACCAAGGACATTCTGGGCGTGAGGGGGGCAGCCCCGGCAGGGGGAACAGACGGACCGCCCGCTGTCAAGGCCAAGCCCCAGAAGCAGAAACGCCCCGAGGGCATGAGCCGCGAGGCGTTCGCGCTGCTGGGTGACTCGCACCCCATCATGTCTGCGCAAGAGCTGATGCCCAAGAAGAAGAAGGACATCAAGGCAAAGCCCAAGCCCAGCACTAAGGGCATCGTGACCTGGCGCTACCTGCCATTCAAGAGCTCTGCCCGCTCTGATGGCCTGGAGCTGCAGCGCTGGACCAAGAGCTACAAGGATGCAGCAGGCAGGTTCAAGGAGCCGGATGACTCAGACTACTACTTTGCCAAGTTCAACAAAAAGGTACGCGTGCCTTTCTCTCTTTGTTTATGCAACATGAACTGTTCTGGCCTGTGTCAAAATGTGTCTCTTTTTTTGTGCGCATGTCTGAGTTTGGATGTCCATGTGTATGTGCATGTATGCGCGCGCGCGCGTGCGCGCGCGCGTGTGTGTGTGTGTGTGTGTGTGTGTGTGTGTGTGTGTGTGGGTGTGTGTGTGCATGTACGCGTGTGTGTGTGCGTGCGTGTATGTGCAAGTCTGTGTGTGCGTGTGTGTGCGTGTGTGTGTGTGTGTGTGCATTTTTGTGTGTTTGTGCATGCATGTCCTTCCCTTCTTGCATTATGAAGTGTTTGATTACAATTGTTGCATGTGCATGTGTGTGTGTTTGTTTATGCATGTGTGTGTGTACACGTGCGTACGTGTTTGTGACTGTGCATGTAGGTATGGGGTTGCGTGCTTGCGTGCCTGCGCATATGTCTGTTTCGTGTCTTTGCATGCTCAAGTGCAATTGCTCTTCACCTGTACCACACATATCTTTTGGGTTGCCGTCTGTGTTTCTGGAGCTAATGGTGTCAAATGTGTTCTACCTCTAGAAGCAAACGTGTTTGCAGAGACTAAATTGCACGCTGTAGACTGGAGGCCCAAAAACCACTAACATGGCTTTTCCATTCTAGCTCGAGCACATCATCTTAGCGTTCAGTTTTTGACTAGCAAGCAAACCCCTACATACACATATTTACATATTTAGGGTTGGCCAGAGCAATGCACACGCGTGTATGCTGTAATTGTTTTGGCAAAGGAATTTTTGCAGCTGTTCAGTAGTACGCAGCGTGCAGATGTGAGTCAGGCCAACTCTCATCATAACATTATGCCACGTCAAGATCCCTCATACATGCCCCGGAGTGTCAGACTGTCAGACTGCATGCATCTGTCCCTGTTTTCACAAACCCATCATCAAATCCTCACAGGTGTCCGTCTGGAAGTACGACGATGAGGAGTACGAGACCTTGATCCGTCCTGTTAGTGGGGACTGGTCACGAGAGGAGACGGACTACCTGCTAGACATGTGCGAGCGCTTTGACCTGCGCTTTGTGGTGATCGCAGACAAGTACGAGGTGAGGCGTAGGTGTGCTTGCATGGAACTCCTGAGTTCAGTGTATAACACATGAACTCCAGTTCTTGTAGCGCAGCGGAAGTGATATGCTACTTGATCACTTTTGCTTCTTATCTGTGTTTGTTCTTTCTCCCTCTCATTATTTTATATCTCCTTGGTCCTCACGACTTGCTCTTAAGCTTGTTTTTCTTTTTCTTTGTTTGTTACCATGTTCCTCTTAGAGCAAGATGTGAGGAACTTTGAGCAGTTGTGCTGTTAACATTGGTAATAAATCCCCCGCCTACGGCATCTCAAGATGCAAACGAGAGAACTGTAGGGTGCACGTCATGTGCGTGCTTTGACGAGGGCTTTGGTGCTTTCTGGCAAGCACAAAATGAGAGGCGTGCACAATACAAATACGCTCATTCTTGCACATAATGGCAGAGTGATAGGGGCATGGTGTTTGCGAGGTAAGAATGCATTGAGGGGACACCACCAGTGGTTGCAACAAAAGTAGTAAAGTAAATTCGACTAGCTGACTGTTTCTTAATTCCAGTTTTCTTGGCAACAATGTCGTGACCGTACATGGTATCCTAAACACCACATTTGTAGGGTTGGCCAGAACCATATAAATAATAAATACGGTGTACATACTGTAAATTGCAGGAAAATCACCAAATGTACTGTCATATACGTTGTATATATGTAGGGTTGGCCAGAACCGTATATACACACCGTAAATGACCGTATGTATGGTGATATCCCTGCCAAAAATACCGTATATACCTATAAATGTATGGTTCTGGCCAACCCTATATATATGCGGTTCTGGCCAACTCTACACATTTGCGTTGCCCTTCTTGAATCGCAACTCGTGAACTCGTTTCAGCATCCCAAATCTCCCAACCGTGCCCCCAGCCTCCACCCTGCACTTTTGTGAAATCCACAGACATGGGCACACGTATCTAAATTGACAGCTGCACGTACCTTGCGTGGCAGCTGCACACTGCTCCCTACTTGTGCTCTGCTCTGCCCTCTGTGCCCTCAGCTCAGAGTGTGCCCCTGCCTCCACCCTGATGGCAGTAGGCCTGCAGACAAAGCGTGTGCAAGCAATCTCATACTTCCTTCCGTGACTGCTGCGTGCGGTTTTTACTTGTGCTCTGCTCTGCTCTCCATGCCATCAGCTCAGAGTGCGCCCTTGCTTGCAATGAGACCTTTAGACACAAAGTGTATGCAAGCATTTACCCTAACACACACTTCCTTTCGTGACTGCTGCATGTGTTCTCAAACTTGTGCTCTGCTCTGCTCTCTATGCCATTAGCTCCTCGTTTGTCCCAGCCCCACCCTGCTTACAAAGGGGTCCCTGCACGGAAGCGGTTCTTGAGTTGTAGGCAACAACCCCTGACCACTGGGGCTATTTGTGCACGCTCTTCAATTGGTCACTTGCATCAAGGGTTACAAGGCTTTCAAGGGTTACAAGGATGGCCTACAGCCCGAGTCTCTGGCTGATGGCAATTGGTTGGTGAAACAAAAACAACCAGTGGGGCTATTTGTGCACGCTCTTCAATTGGTCACTTGCATCGAGACCCGTAGACACATAGTGTGTGCACAACAGGTCACACCCGTACGTACATACCGCGCGTGGTAGCTGCACGCTGCTTTTAAACTTGCTCTTTGCTCTGCTCTCTATTCCATCAGCTCTCTATTCCACCAGCTCTCTTTCTCTCTCTCTCTCTCTCTCTCTCTCTCTCTCTCTCTCTCTCTCTCTCTCTCTACTCCACCAGCTCCACGCTTGCCCCAGCGCCACCCTGCTCGTAATGAGAACCCCAAACTAAGAAGCGTGCGCACGGCAGCCGTAGAGTTGTAATTAAGTTTTGCTCTGCCCTCTGCAGTTCGTGCCACCCTCCCCAAGCGTGCCCCAGCCCCCACCCCGCTCACTGGAAGACATCAAGAGCCGCTACTACCTCATCGCCCGCCGCTTGTTGGTGGCCAGGGAAGGAGGCGAAGCGCCGGTACGTGTAGGCTTGGTTTTTTAAAACCACTCCTTCAAACTTTAACTCGTGGCAGCCATGGGGTGCACACAGGTTAAGTTAATGCGTAGCACCGGTACGTGATGCCTGCTTTCTTTTGAACCACTCGTTCAGAATTTAGCTCATGGCAGCCACGGGGTGCACACAGGTTAAGTTGATGTGAAGCACCATGTTTGCCTGCCCTCCTTTGAACTGTTTTTTGAAATTCCCGCCCTATGATAGCAAATAATTAAAGTTGTTTCCCTCTGGGATTTATGAAATCTGTAATTGTGGACTAGGCCCGCCAAAAACAAATGGTGTGTCCACAGTTTCTTTTGCCACCACCCATTTTTCCTATCCTGACCTCCTCTTCTGCCATCCAGCTGGCTAACGGTGTTTTATATTGCGTAAGTATTTGCAAACTTACATGTTACTCCTTTCCTTATTTTGCATGTCGCCACTGACGTGCCGGTGAAGCCCTTCGACTTAATGCTACGTTTTAGCTGAAGTTTTGCTTCCTCTGTCTAACAGGTGCCTCTGATATGCCCTTTCTTGCTGGAAACACACACACACACACACACACACACTCACAAACACACACACACATACACACACACTCACAAACACACATACACACAGATCAGCATGTTCCTGATCTGGGTAACAAGGCACGTGTCTTGTACCTCTGGCAAAGACAATGGATATGTCACATGTGGCCAAAACCATATACAT
>Ga0307947_1003339_pt1 | contig 12934 bp, 13 predicted proteins | sample OrgLakmetagen232_FD_201840 | JGI IMG/M metagenome (GOLD analysis project Ga0307947, IMG submission 201840) | Saline water microbial communities from Organic Lake, Antarctica - #232 | ecosystem: Environmental > Aquatic > Non-marine Saline and Alkaline > Saline | place: Antarctica: Organic Lake...
AAGCACGGAACCAGAAAAATTGCAAGGGCTCCTGACCGCACTCTCTAAGCACCGCCCAATTTGTTGTGCTGTTCTTCACTCCAAGAATGCGCCTCAAGGAACACAGATGCCTCTTCTGTAACTGGCCAAAAATTCACTGCCTTCACTCAGATACACTGTGCCCCACACCTGACTCGCATACATCCCAGCAGGAATACCATACACCTTAGACAACCAGAGCATAGCATGAGGCCTGCTTTTTTAATCATGACTCTTGACAAACTCAGAAATCCTGCTCTGTGCAGCCATGTAAGGCCGCACCGCATGTTCCTCAGCTATCTTCGGATTCATCCTTCTATCAAGCAACATGCCCAAATATTTGAACCTGTCCTTCTCTGGAAGCACCACACCATCGTACGTGAACGGATTCCGCAAAGGAGAGACAGACTTTCTATTAAAATGAACCACCTCCGACTTGGCCGTGTTCACAGTCAATCCTATCTTCTCAGCGTACTTACGAAGCTTGTTCAGCATCGTCTGCATTCCACCAGGGTCATTAGTAGTTAATCCAAGGTCATCAGCATACAGCATGTAGGACACACAATTCACTTGATCACCAGTCACGGCACCCTCAATGCCCTCACTGATCTCTCTGCCCATGTCAGTGATGTACAAAGAGAAAAGGGGGGGGGACAGAGGGCACCCCTGTTTGACACCATTTGTGGGATGCACCCGAGCCCTCTTCTCACCATCCATCAAAATGTACTCATCATTCTCATACATATGCTTGATCACGCTGAGCAAAGTAGATGGCATAGCACTACGACGCAGATGTGACCAGAGTTATTGCCTAGGGACAGTGTCATACGCTTGCGAAAAATTGTACGCTCATTTAGCCTGACGAATGTGCGCGCTTCAGGCAAGTCTCAGGTCCTTGTTGATTGCAATGAAAGGTGGCGGGTTCATCTCACACACTCACACACCCACGTACATTTCCAAAAAAGTCCAAGGGGACTTTGGATCACAAAAGGGGAGAGCATTGGTTGTCGTATCAAATGTCCACATTACTCGCCAACACCTAATCCTCGTGAACCGCAGTCTTTCGCTTGCCGGCCAACCGGGCAGAAACAAAACCATTGAGCTAGTTTCAAAAAACTTTTGGTGGCCCACACAAATTTCGGTTGTTGAGCAATTCATTGCCACTTGTGATGCTTGCCAACGTGCAAAATCGTTGAATTGAAAAAAAGCAGGCCTACTTCGTTCTCCTATCCCTCTCATCCTTGGCAACATGTGACTAAGGATTTCATTACTGGTCTTTGGCCAACGCCAAGAGAATTCGATTGCATCGCTGTCATCGTTGACCATTTAACCAAGTATGTGCATTTCGTGCCCACAACTTTGAAATAAAGTAAATGCAGAAGACACTGAGATTTTAATTACCGATAGAGGTCCTCAATTCGCTGGCAAATTAATGCCAACATACCTACGCCTCTTGGGCGCACAATCGTGTTTGAGTACAGTATACCATCCTCAAACTGATGTGGACAAACAGAGAGGACAAATCGTGTTGCCTTTGTATTTTCATTTTGCCTACAATAAATGATTGGGATTTGCTCTTTCCTGCAGCTGCATTCGTTTGCAACGACTTCCTTCACCCCTCCATCTCCAATACTCCGTTCTATCTCAGCAATGGTAGACACCCTCGCATGCTTTTCATGGCTAATTTCGATCACAAATCTGAGCTCACCACCAGCAGCTACCGAGCTTGCTACACACTTACAAAAAACTATCAACATGCAAAATCCTCATTAGAAGCTGCTCAACAAAGGCAACAAGCCTACTACAATCGAAATCGTTTTGTTGAATACAAAAAACTCCGCTAACGGCCGTGGACACAAACTCATGCCTAAATGGATGGGTCCTTTCGTAGTACAACGTATGGTAGGCCCCGTGGCCGTAAAACATCGTCTTCCTGAAACCATGCGTTGCCACAACGTGTTGCTCGTGAAACTATATCGAGTACCTGAAGGTGAAGAACCTGACATTTCGACTCCTTTGATTGATGTCGGCAGCGCACTTGCTGGCTTGGGCTTGGGCATTTTACTGCATTGCTAAATGCTGCACCAAGCAGCTGCTTGGCGCAGCATTTAGCATTGCAGTATCGGATGTTAAGGCAGGGCTTGGTGCTGCAGTGTGTGTGGTACCAGTACTCGACGCATTCAGGATTGGCAAGGGAAAGTAATTGGGACAAGCAGGAGATCTCCTCTTGTTAACTCCCTCCCTCTAGAGCAAGAGGAGAAAGGCGAGCAGGTTGCCTATCTTCGCAGGTGCTGGCAAATTCATATGCTGATATAGCAAAGGCAGCAGCAGCAGCACCACCACCCCAAACACCACTGCCTCCTCTATCACAACAGCAGGAGGAGGAGCAGGGACGGCACAAGCGCCAAAAAAACGGTGAGACAGACACCATGGGTGTGTTGGAAGGGAGACATGAAGGCTGTGAGGCAAAAGGGATGCATTTCTCCATTAAAATCCATTCCCATTTAAACAGAGTGTTGTGAAGAGCCTTGGCCGCACAACATGTGTGCAGGCATGTGCGCTGTGCTGTGCGCGCGCTTCTGTCTGTGCGTCTGTCTGCTTGTACGCTCCAGTTGCCTGCGCACTGAGAGCATGCTGACTCAAGTACTCATAATTGTCTCATATTTCAATTCACAGGCGTCCACCAAATTTGATGCTTGAGTGCAACCAGCTGCCCCCCTCCCACGGGCGTCAAGTACAAGGGTGAGTGTGTGTATTTGTGTGTGTGTGTGTGTGCTTGTGTGTGTGTGTGATTTCGACCCACCACCACCACCAGCAGCAGCAGCAGCAGCAGCAGCAGCAGCAGTAGCAGCTGAAACGGCAGCCCCCCATCACACGACTTGGTCCCCAAGCTGCTGGCTACTGGAGCAGGAGTAGCAGGTGGATCATCAGAGGGAGGTCCACCTTCAAGGACCCATCATTTTGTGCTAGCACATACCTGAAGCTCTCGCTCATGGCAGCGCTGCCATTAGGGCTTCATGTATGTTGTCTGTAGCTAGGAGAGTTCTCTGATTAACACTTCTTTATAGATCGTGGCCTTTATACGATTATACGAGTATACTCGTGCCTGCGCACACGCATGACGGCACAAATACACGAACGTGCATTTGCACAAGCAACAGGCTACGGTAACTTCTCCAGTGCTGCTTCCCACGTGGCTTCCCACGTGTGTGCACACGGTCAACCCGTGACTGTCACGTGCCATGCACTAGCAGAAATACAAAATATGCCTCAAATCATCACTTGAACCCTCTGCTTTTACTGTTTGTGCGCTGTTTTATACGCGTTGCAGAAGGCCAATTGGCACCGACCCTTCAACGGGTCATTTTTTATTTTTTCTTTCACAGGGTACAGGGAACCAAGACGGCCGGAGAAAGAAATTTCTGGTTCGACATTGGATCCGCATGTAGGGCGCTGATTGTTCCGGAACAAAAAGCGTCCTACATGCAGCACTTGCTGGCTTGGGCTTGGGCATTGTGCTGCATTGCTGAATGCTGCACCAAGCAGCTGCTTGGCGCAACATTCAGCAGTGCAGTATCGGATGCCAAGGCAGGGCTTGGTGCTGCACTGTGTGGTACCAGTATTCAACGCATTCAGGATTGGCAAAGGACAGTAACTGGGACAAGCAGGAGATCTCTTCTTGTTGACTCCCTCTAGAGGGAGTTAAGGCAAGAGGAGAAAGGTGAGCAGGTTAGTTGCCTATCTTCGCAGGTGGATTCAAATGCCAATATAGCACGCCAGCAGCAGCAGCAGCACCACCACCACCACCAGCAGCAGCAGCGGCAGCATCCGCAGCAGCTGCAACGACAGCCCCCCATCACACGTCTTGGTTACCTAGCTCCTGGAGCAGTAGGAGCAGGTGGATCTGCCGCTGAGGTAGCGGGAGCTCCACCTTCAAGAACTTATGAGTTCAGTGTGAAACACTTGAACTCAGATTCTTGAAGTGTAGCATAAAGTGAGATGTTCTCACTTTCTGCTTTTCTCCGGTTTCTGCTTCCCTTCTCCATTCTTTTTATTCCTTGGTAATAATGACAGAGCCCTATGCATCTCACGATGCAAGCGAAATAGAACCCATCATTTTGTGCTAGCACATACCTGAAGCTCTCAAGGCAGCGCTGCCATGAGAGCTTCAAATATGTTGTCAGTAGCTAGCAGAGTGCTCTGTTTTCTATTCTTTATAGATTGTGGCCTTCATAACTCAAGCAATTCCCAATGTTTCATTCGTTCTGCTGATGCGTCATGTCCATCAATTGGTTGAAATGCTTTTTGTGTGTCCCCAGCGAAGTGCCAGGGCTATAGTGCACATCATGCCGGTAGTAATATCATCACCCTAAGCAAGTTATTCTTCCCACCACTATTTTTTCGGGACCAAAAAATTAGCGACAATGACAGCCGTGATTTGCAAACAACAAAACTATAAAAAACTATGCGGCAGCAACACTTGCCCAGTGCTTTCATTGCAAACCCATCACGTGGTCATTCTTTATAATATCCTTGATCGTTACTCATACAAACTCTGCCAAACTGAAGCAGGTGTATAGCACTCATTCTAGCTAGAAATGTTATGGCAGAATGGTTTATGGTTTTCTTGCAGCTAAGAAGTCTGAATGATCATAAATGGGGTGCTTTCACTTTAAAAAATGTGCTTAGCCTTGCTTTCACATTGCAGTATGATTTGTGTATCCTGTTTTTCCAATTTTGGCAAGGTGGTGCTCCTCCCACAGAAGTCCGTTTCTTGCACCAAGCCATAAAAAGCTCATTGTTTTTTTTTCCATCTCATTATATATGGTTAAGGTTAAGGTTAAGGTTAAGATTACATCACTATATATGCCTCAAAGGACATCTCAGCGGAAGCTTGGAAAAAGCCTGCAATTTAACTAATGTAAACAAAGGGGAGGAGACTATGATAGGAAAGAGAAAGAGACGGAATAAAGGTTTAGGCTGGAGAAGAAAAGGAGAGTCAAAAATGGCTTAAGAACTAGCAGAAAAAGGTTTGGACTGAGCACAGAGATTTCTAAAGGAAGCAGAGCCAGTGCTCCACAGAAGAAAGTCAAGCCAGCTCTAGAAACCAGAAGCAAGGTAGCAGGCGCCTGTCTAGAAGCATCAAAATGGGCATCACATACAGGCAGGAAGAGATGACCAGGCAAGCTCTATTTCAGCACTTGCAGAGAGTCAACCTTGTTATCTATATGTACCGAAAATTTATCCACCCAGGTCTCAAGGGCTCGCAAAAACGCCGCTTCTTGATCACGGCTGGTTGCATTGCTCTCCCTGTTGGGCTTTGGTGCTGCTGCTGGCTTTGGTGCTATTGGCTTTGGTGCTGCTACTGGCTTTGGTGCTGCTTCTGGTTCTGGCACGCACATGTAGCTCCTCCCCCCACCCACACTCCCCCCGGGCAACTCGTTGAATCTGAATGGCCTCATTCTATATTTGCCTTCAATGCAGGAAGCTTCTGGGAGCCAGCAATAGCAAGTGCTGCACAACCTTTTTGACTGAGGCGATGTTACAGAGATTTTTGCTGCGCAGCAAGAGAACATCAAATTATAGTCATTGGAACTTTTTGAGTCAAATTTGACTTGATCTGTTGATTTGGTAAATTACATTCCATAAAGACAGTGTTACATATCCAGTCAAGGCTGCAGTGAGCTTCTGATTCCCGAATATACACAAAGAAAAGATCAATGGGGATTTAGGAGGGTTCCACAAACTCCGTTAGGTGCAAAGGATGCTGCAAGCAAACAAACAAAAGAGAAAAGTACTACACTATACTGCGCGAACATTTTAAAAATATGTGCATTGTGCCCTGATACTGAGGAAAAGTGTCCCATTGTGGAAAAAGAAAGCCAATGGGGATTCAGGAGGATGAAGCTGGCTCAAACGCCTGACAAGTCTGACTTCTTGGGTCTTCTTTTGCAAGGACAAAGCTGCTCACATTCATGAGGGAAGTTGCTTATTAACGTGGTAAGCACAATGACAGAGGGGGGCGGCTGACCACCCAGATGGGGGTGAGTTTCAAATGTTCCAGAGAATGCATGCCGTCATTGGCAACTGTCAAACATGGCTTTAAATGTTAGATGTCCAAAACAGTTGCATTTGACTGTTGCCAATGACGGCACATTATAGGCTAAATAAGCTGCAATATGAACCCTTCTTTTCAGGCACCCGTGTGCTGCATCTGACAACCCAATGCGCTAAATCACATGATTTTTGGTAGCATGGAATTCTTATTATAATAAACAAAAATGATGCGAAAGAAATGAAGTGGATCAGCAGAGTGGTTGATGAAACAGCTGAACATGTGTTGTTCTCCAATAAAAAATGTCATAGCAAATCACCGTCACTGCAAAGTATAAGACTCAGCACAACAACCAATACCATCAAGGTGTGTTTAACACCTCCTCCCTCACGAAAAGACACGAAAATTTTCTGCACGCGCGTTTTCTGTCACACAAATCGCGTCAGTGGTCAATCGCGGACGTAAACTGCGTCCACACTGGGTTTATTAAAGAATGGTTTAAAGCCAGGGTCGAGTCTCTCTCGAGCAAAGGCTGGGAGGTGCACTTTAAACTGAAATTCACCTGATTTTCTCTCTTTCTCTACTATTTTTCAAATCCAACTTGCTTAACACACTGACATATACTATATACCACACACAATCTAGTCGGTTGCCGCGCCTCTCCTCCCCAAGGCTGGAAAGCTTCCTCAACCATCTGGCTGAGCATTGAGTTTACTGAGCTAATTGAATACCGCAATATCAAAACCAGAAAATGCTATATCATCAATAAACTGGCTTCTACAGCTTATTGAACAGGACTAGGCAAAACAACCTCGACTGAAAAACCTACTAACCATTTCACGCGAATCGTCACTGCCAAAAATTGGGCGTGACAAAAGGCACCAAGTTAGAGTTAGGGTGAGCTTTACCCTTTGTAGTGTTTCTTTTCTTCTCCTACAGTAGCTGAGCTTTAAAGCTGCCTGTCAGGGAGCTTGTGTATAGTAGTTCATAGCCACGGTATAAATCCAGATCACTCGTAGTATTTAAGTGAGTGATATCTAAATATGTCGGAGTCCTTGCACTGAAGAAAGTATAAGTGCAGAAAAGAATGGTGAAATGCTCACGAATGCGATCTGCTAATTGGGATTTTGATATTTCACCCATTCATGTAAAGAATATCAGCAACAGGGGTACTCAAATGGATCAAGGACATACCCCTACATAGCCAGTTTTCATAGCAATTTTGTTTTGTACCGACTGTCAGATCAAATCACCGTCACTGCAAAGTATAAGACTTAGCACAATAATTAAGGCCATGTTGTGCTTCCAGTTCCGGGAAGAAATAGTGATTAGGCTGAGAACCAAGTCGGCTTTTCCTTTGGCTTACAAATCAAAAATGTTAACTTGGCAGTGAAGAATTAACAAGCACGTTCATTAGGGAGAAAAGAATCCACTTTGGTTCCAGTTACTGTAAAACTCCTTAAAAAAACAAAATTTTTATATAACGTGGATCCTGAGGGTTGCAGGCATGAGATTGGCTCTGCATGAGAGTTGGAAACGGTTCTGGAGAGGGCGCGTCTGGTATGGTTATGGTTGTTGGAGTATTACATAGGTCAGGGGGAGATAGCAAACTCCCTACTACGAGGTTGAAACGAACTGAAAGTTGATGAATTAAAATAGAGCAAGAGTGGCAGGCTGGAAGAGATAACAAAAAGTAGGGGGGACAACCAAGGTGAAGAGAAGATGGGCAAAACGTTTACGAGAAGGTCAAGCACGGGAAAGAAAGAAGGAAGGAATGCCTGCATACTTTGGTGCCCACGTAAAAAGAACAAGGTTTAGGAAGACAGGGCTAGTAAAGAGTGAAGAGGCAACGGGCCAATTTAGCTACATCATCGCGAGGCACTCAACATAAAAAAAAATTGGGAAGCTAAGAGTTAGCCAGGATAAAAGCAGCTAAGCCATTGCGATGAATGGTGCGCCAAAACCAACTTCAACACAACCCAAAGAGAAGAAAGAGTTCCCCTACAGAAAAAGAACCTGCAGTGAAACAGCTAAGGAGCCGTTTGGCCTAGCATACACAAACGGGTGAGCCTGGCCTAGGTCAGAGAAACTGGAGACACTACCTTGGCAGGCTGCAAAATCTTTTAAGGCTGCGAAGAGAAGATCATCTGCCCTAATTTCTACTACTGCGGGTTCTAAGCCTGTCCTGGCTGGCGTGCTAAACATCACACCCCTAGCTCTAAATATGGCAGTCAGGGCAGCTAGGCATACAACATACCACACTTTCTTCCTCACTGTTTGGCATGGCTGCGCCATGTGCCTGTTGAAGAAGTGGCGTTCTACGTCGGGTTCGATGCTGACTATCCCATTTTCGACCCCCAGGAATGTGTGTGTGTGTGTGTGCTATCCCCAGCAACAGGCCCCGTTTTACAATGCAGCAGACTGAGGGCTTTTAAAGCTCAACAAAGGACATCCTGTTGCTGCTGAATTTTTGCTGATGCACCCAGGGAAGAGCTGATCTGCTGAGGTGCAAGCTGAGTGCAAGAATGGCTTTTCAAGAGCAAAACCAGGCGAAACAGAGCACACACACACACACACACACACACACACACACACACACACACACACACACTCCTGAGGGTCAAAAACGTGGGGTAACATGTGTGCCACGCGTCTGTGTACCATGCTGTGCATTCTGTCAATTGACGATGTACACATACAGGACGAATGACGCAAAAGCGATGTTTTTTGTGTGTGTTTTAAGGGTCAAAAACACGGCCTAGGGTGAGTGGGAGGTACCGGAGGGTACGTTTCAGGGGTGCTTCCATGCAAGCGCGTAGACGAGAACAAGGGCAAAGCCATAAATGGTCATAAACACGTTTCTGGGGTCCGTAAACACGGGATAGAAAGTGTGTGTCGCGTCCATCGGAGCTGCGTAAGTGGAAATTGGTCACCATGCTGTGCGTGCTGCAAATGCGTGCACACACACACACGCATGTATACTCACGTACACCCACCCTACTGGAGTCCCCCATACATACTGAGGGTAAAACCTCCTTACGGACCTCCTTAACGGCCTCCGTGGGAAAGGAGGCTATGGAGGTCCGTAGATTTGGATGAGCTCCCTACAGACCTCCTTAAAATTTCCTAAGGAGTTCCCTAAGGACCTCCTTATCTTTCTTTGCAATAACTCTCGCAGGCTTTCCTTCCTTCTTTCTTTCCCGTGCTTGACCTTCTTGTATTTTGTTTTGCCCTTATTCTCATCAACCTGGTTGTCCCCCCTACTTTCTGTTATCGCTTCCAGCCTGCCTCTGTTGCCTCCTTTTTATCTATTAACTTCCAATTCCGAACCGAAGTCGTTTCGACCTCGTAGTAGGGAGTTTGCTATCTCCCCTTGACCAATGTAAAACAACACACTCTTTGAGGATCTCCGTATCTTTCTTTGCAGGACTTCAGAATCTCCATATATTTCAGGCCCTGGTAATCTGGCACCCTTTTAAGACCCAGGTCAGGCACACTAACTCAGATCACAACCCTTTTAATCACAGTGACTGATCAAGTGCACTTACATATACATTAAGTCCGGTAATCAAACATCAGAACTGCTGCACATAGCTACTACAACCCCCAGACCTGCACCACAACCACGCTCAGCAACACAATTTAGGCATCCTACTACCAGTTACCTCATTAGACGTCCACCTCCCACACACGCAGATCTACTGGCAGGTACTATACGATTTAACCAGACTTCTGTGTTTGAACCTTGCTCAGAACCACATACGTCCCCTTCTGCCGCCATATTACCAGCCAGGATTTCATCATACTAACTCCAAAGACGTACCACTTGAAACACACCAACACCTTCATCAATACCAACATTCCCTCCAGACGTCAATGCACGCTCAGCCCAGGAAACGCACAGCAAACAATAACAACATACCCCACACGGAGCCCTCTCAGGCACAACACCATCCCACCACAATGAATGCAACTCAGCCAGAACTGAATGCAACTCAGCCAGAGGAATCGTCAGTAGCCGTTTGGTTCAGGCACCTCATCTGTGCCTGCGTACACTATTCACCATGCCACACCTGTGCCTGCTTGCTCACGCCAGCTCCTGCTGCATAACTCGTCAGCCGCACTTCACAATTAAGCCGTCCTGTCTAATAAGAGTTGCAGGAAATGTCCTAGATTAATCGAATCTCATAAATACTCTCGTTTCGGGTCAGTAGTTATTCTCATTGAATCGATCTTAGACGCTACAGAGTCTCGATACTCTGGGGGTTTCATCGCCCTGACCCCCATGTACACACACTGTTTCTGTATTTTGCACTAAAAGGCCAACCGACATAATAATAAAATTTCAAATACAAAGCACGTCATTGCAAATTACGGCGCGTTTCGACGGCGGGTTCAGGTTAATGAAGCAACCGCGGTTAATTCGAAAATTGCAAAGAGGGTTAATCGAATTTAAACTTACCCCGCCGTTGTAAACGCGCCGTTAATGTCTTGCGAAACATTGACGCGTTGGCTGACGTTTAGATGATCAGCATGCACTGCGCGTTCTGTGCCTGCCTCCTCCTCCTTTCGTTCCAGTGTAGCAGGTTTGTTCTTGAACGCTAGCAAACAAGACCGGCTTGCACAGGGAAGGTGTGAATTTCCAAACCCACTCTGTGAACACAGAACCGGGGCGCTGCACACCGACCAGCATGTGGAAGGCATCAGCAAGGGAAGGGAAGGCATCAGCAAGGGAAGGGAACATTCAAAGCACAGCAAGGGACCAACTGGTCTTGATGGGACGTGTCCTGCATCGCAACGAACAAACTCGGGCAGTGGAGTATCACCAAAGGAGAGGTGAGATGACCCGCAATGGCTTTCGGATGCAGAGTTGGTCTAACAGCGTTCGAAGAAGAGGGATGCACATGTGTCCAGTGAATAACTAGTTGGTTGACAGACTCTTGTGAAGCACATGTGAATTCGCATGCTCTGTTATGTCGCAGACAGATGAACGATTGCCTTGCACGGTGAGGCAGGACGGATTACACTGCCCGCCTTCAACCGTTTACTTATTTCATGCATACGCACCATGTTTTTGCTTCTGGCTGACGCCAGTTGATTGGAGGTTAGTGTGTGCCCTGCATTGTTTGGGCAGGCAACCCTGAAGGAGGGTGGCAACATGTACACGCCCTACGTGTCTTTCAGGGGCACAAGGAGCGGCTTGAAAAGTAGCCGGGCCTGGAAGCTAATAAAGCGTGTGTATCCAGGGAGACGTAGCATGCTCTTCCTCTTCACGAGTGGTGAGTGGCCTCGTTTCTTCCTCTAGGGGCAAACGTCACCGTCAAACAAAAGGCAAGGTCCCTGAACCTGCTGTTCCTGGTGTTACGATTGGTATTTTGTCTTGTGCAGGTTTTTCAGCCTGATAGCGATAGCCTTATTAGCGTATGTGGTATGTGTGAGGGTTGGCCAGAACTGAACATGTAAACCGTATACGACCGTGTGTATGATGATTTTCATGCAAAAACACCGTACACCCATACATTCAGTTACGCAACGTATGGATGTGTACATGTGGATTATTTTGCATAATCCAAGGACAGCACTGACGCTCTGCCAAAAGAGGTGTAGGATGTACAAATGGCCAATCTACACATGTACACATCCATACGTTGTGTAACTGAATGTATTGGCCATTTCTACATTCTACACCTCTTTTGGCAGAGCGTCAGTGCTGTCCTTGAGTTATGCAAAATAATTCACAAGCAGCTAACATCGCAGACCTTAATGCCTGACGCTCCCTTATGGTTTATGGTTAGAAGTTGTTAAGCCTTTGCATACTGACATGCGCCGTGTTATACCAAAGGGTTGCAAGGTTGCAAGGATATTTACTTACCACCTCTGCACGTTCGCTTCCAGCTTATCAGTAGTATATGCACACATGATTTTCACATCTCCAACTTTCTGCTCACTGCCATGACCATGTACGATAGTCCTGTCTTCTCGCTCTGTTTGTTATGCTGTACTTACACCCCTAAAGCACACACACATACACACACATACTCGTACACGCGCCCACACACACCTGTAACAAACTCACACACATACATGCGTGCTCGCACGCACGCACCCACACCCCCCCCCACACGCCTGCAGCCCTGCTGTCGGTTGTCATCATGGCATGCAACATTAACCATGCACCCCCACACACTCACACACACGCCTGCAGCCCTGGTGTCGGCCGTTCTCATGGCATGCAGCATTGACCACGCACCCCCACACACCCACACACACGCCTGCAGCCCTGCTGTCGGCTGTCATCATGGCATGCAACATTGACCACGCACCCCCACACACCCACCCACACGCCTGCAGCCCTGGTGTCGGCCGTCCTCATGGCATGCAACATTGACCACGCACCCCCACACACCCACACACACGCCTGCAGCCCTGCTGTCGGCTGTCATCATGGCATGCAACATTGACCACGCACCCCCACACACCCACACACACGCCTGCAGCCCTGGTGTCGGCCGTCCTCATGGCATGCAACATTGACCACGCACCCCTCTGGTTCCTGAGGCTAATTGCTGCATTGCTTCGAATACCCATGGAGCAATTTAAAAGCGAGCACCCCTCAAGGGTGCTGAAGTACAAAATGGACGTGGTAAGTGCACAGAGCGGGTGGTGTGTGTGTATGTGTGTGTGTGTGTGTGCCAGGGAACTTCATCCCGTACGGGCGCCGTAAAATTTAAGCAAATTTTGGGTTTGCCCGAAGGGCAAAGCCAAAATTTGAAGGGCCGATTCCGGGCTACCCGGAGAAAAGCCAGGTTCCGGAGGAACCTGGCTCCGGGACGCCCGCATAAAATTAAAATTGTATTTCCG
>Ga0307947_1003340_pt1 | contig 12932 bp, 13 predicted proteins | sample OrgLakmetagen232_FD_201840 | JGI IMG/M metagenome (GOLD analysis project Ga0307947, IMG submission 201840) | Saline water microbial communities from Organic Lake, Antarctica - #232 | ecosystem: Environmental > Aquatic > Non-marine Saline and Alkaline > Saline | place: Antarctica: Organic Lake...
CCCTCTCTCTCTCTCTCTCTTTCTCTCTCTTTCTCTCTCTTTCTCTCTCTATATATATGTTATTATGTTATATTGCTATAGCTCATTCTTGCCAACACGACAGAGCATGTCCCAAATTACACCAAGTAAGCTATGACTTACCATGATTTCACCGCTTGTTGTTTATACATATGTTGACCATTGTATGTATATTCTGCAGTGGGCACTGTTCTTGATGCATGCAGGCCTCCTCACAAGCCTGCAGTGGGGAAAGTAGGTGGGTGGGTTTAGAGAAAAGGCTGTGATGGGGTACTTGGAAAGGACCACACGGAGGTAGGTGCTTGCCGTGCTCATGATCTACAGACTAGGTCTAGGTCTACACAGGGCGGGAAAGGGGAAGGGGGGGAAGGAGGGAGGGAATGGGTAAGGTTTTAAGATCTACACGATAATAGGAACGGTTTTCCTTTTTCAGGGCAGGGGAGGGAGGCGCGCAAGTCGCTGGTCATCAGCAAACGAGATACGGCAGACGCGTTAAACATACGTGCTCATTATAATTATCAGCATGGCTTGGCAGCCAAGCCCCACCTTCTTGCACTCACATTGCTCATGATCATATCCTGACGCATTGATGCCGAGTCCTGCATTAGATGTGCAGGACAAATAAGAAAACTGTCCTCATGCTAAGCGGATGATGATGCATCATGATCAAATTGGCCAATGTATGCTTCTTCAGTGCTCTTTTCTTGTGTTTACCTGCAGCAGTTTGAAGAATTGGGACAAGATGCACCTGGTCAGGTTCATCTCGTCCCAACTCTTCCTGCCGATGTGTCAACAATCCGCTCCCAGGAAAATCCCTGAGCTAATTGATTGCAGACCTGCCCCAGAAAGCGTGTATCTTGAACAGTGCCCGTTTATAGCTTAAAATGGGCACTGGTCAAAATACACGCTTTCTGGGGCAGCACGGCTAGCCCCCGATTTTCCTGGGGGCTAGCCGTTTGGATTTCATTTCAATGACGTCTCAGCCGAGGGAAACATGAGTTGAAGTATATTTGGAATTGAAATGATTTCTTGCAACCTAAAATATTGAAAGGAATCGGCTCTTTTCTACGAACAACAATGCAGGCTAGCCTGGACTTAACCCGGGCTTATAACGACATACGCCGCCCTTGAACATGCCAGAACAAAAACGAAGGTCTGCAGGAGTTTGAAGGAGAAAGATAAAGTGTCTATAATGATGGAAAGTGGACCGCAAGAAAGCAGAAAGCAGATTACAAACAGAAGAAAGCATGTTCAAGAAGACCCATTTATCTATGTGTGTTTGTATGCATGAAACTGTCAGTGAGTGTGGTCAGAGAGAGGCTGAGAGAGCCTCATGAAACCAGGAGCGCCAAAAAAACCAATTGCAGCGAGGCAGAAGAGAGAACAAAGAACACAAGCAGCCCCAATCAGTAGGGAAATGCAAAGCAAAACACGTGGCACTAAGCATGGAGCATGGAGCATGGAGCTTGAAGCATGTAATAAGAAGCACTTTGTTTACCATTATCATAAATGCATTTTGTTGGGTCCATTGGTGATTAGAAATAACCAGGGATGAAAGTCAAAATCTTCTTAAAGCCTGGTTATCATGTTAACAAGACAGGCAACAATAAAAATCGGTCGTACCGTTCAATGCAGCCGTTGGTTGATCTGTGGCAGACAAAGAAATCGCTGCCAGAGATAAATTAACGGCATGCACTGAACGGTACAACTTTGTGTATACGCATTGCACGTCTGGGTAGCACCCGAAATAAACTAAAACTAACGGCATGCATTGAACGGTACAACTTTTTGTATACGCGTTGCACGTCTGGGTAGCACCCGAAATAAACTAAAATTAACGGCATGCATTGAACGGTACAACTTTTTGTATACGCGTTGCACGTCTGGGTAGCACCCGAAATAAATTGAAACTAACGGCATGCATTGAACGGTACAACTTTTTGTATACGCGTTGCACGTCTGGGTAACCCCGAAATAAACTGTAACTGAGCTGGGGCTGCTTGTAAATAGGTAGCATGATGATATCATGCCACCTCTGTAAAAGCTGCCATTGATGTAAGTGGCCAATGGATGCCATCAATGTAAGTGGCCTATTTTCAAGCAGCCATCAATGTAAGTGGCTGACATGAACTGCAAAGCTTGTCAATGTGAAGTTATGCATCATCATGTCATCTCTATGGCGCAAACCTCATATCTGACTCTACATGCTGTTTTGCAGTTAATCACCAAAGCACACTCCTGTTGTGTGTTAATTGCGTTAAGCCCTGGTATAGGACACAACTATGCCCTCAAATGGTGGGGAATGTAGCTTATGACTATTCCTAATAAAATACACCTCTGGATGCAGTGCTTGGAAGACACGTGTGACGAAGCACGCCTCGTAGCCAAAGGCCACTAGATGAGGCATGCCCATTCCCTTCTTCAAGCCATGTGTATTTGTGGACACCTTCGTTTTGCGGATGTCTGACCAAATCCGTAAGAGTATCATTAATGAATGAAAGGTGACATGCACGGGTGTTGAATTTTTACGGGTTCCAAAACAGCTTGCGATTCAATTGTCCCTCGAATATGCCTTAATATAACATTGCGGGCTTGCTAATGCTATCAAGTCTGTGATTAAAGAGAAAACAACGTTTCAGCCATGAATACTACTTACCCTAACATAAATACCCACCCATATTTGTATCGCCCGTTGGTCTCCCAAGGTGTGGCGTGGGGGTTACGTTCTGGTTTCATCCCTGCTTCTTATTGTACTCCAAACTGCATGCTTCTGCGGCCAACGATAACCCACTTAACTCCAGTAAGAACCTCTTTCCTGCCGGTAGGAAAGAGGTTCCTTATGTGATTCGATAAAAATCACATGGGCTATGTGCGTTGTGAAGGAGTCACTGCTGCTTGCAGCCACTCCTGCAGTGCAACAAGGAGATATTTTACAGTGTGCATTCACGAACCCGTGCACAAAAAGACACATAGCATGCACACGCACGCATGCGTGAGAAGATAGGTTTGCAAATGAAATCCACGTCCCCTCGTGCGTTCCACACCCACAACTCATAGCAAATGCACCCCTTGTAGGTCATATGACTCAATAGAGTGCTGTGTCAGAAATTTATGGGTTGTGTTTCTAGTAAGTCTTGCAAGTACCTGGGTCTGATAGTCGTGAGATGTTTTGATTCTGGTCAATGGGTTTATGCCCCAAGACCATCCTTGGACATTGACCCATTGACCAGAATCAGAACATTCTGGACGCCAATAATGCTTATTAAATGCACAGATACCTGTGCATTTAATAAGCAAGGTGATTCCATTATTGTACTGCCATGTAATTGAGTTTAAGCAAATAGTCGCTCAACTTTTGGCCAGCAACTCAGGTTCACACAGGATGCTTGCCAATTTTGTGGTTAAAGACATGCACTGATACTCCTGGGTGAAGGTGAAGATGGTAATGGAGTGCTTGAGCTTCATGCAATGAGGAGCAAAGCAGCAACATCGTGATCTTTCAGAAATGTAAGTCCTGTAAATACTGTAAATCCTGTTTTATTGTGCATGTGATAAGGGGTCCTGCATAATGCTTGTGACTTGCCAAGTTTCAATTACTCACCGCCATGATTTTATTGTTCAATAGTGTGGCCTCTGAAGCCACAATGATGCCTACCCCATTCCAGGGGGCAAATAACAGACGTTCACAAGCTGCTTAGCGTCGTTGAATGCATCCTCAAAGGTGAGCCTACTCAAGGACGGCCATGAATATTAATGACGCAATTACGCATTCAAAAATGATGAGGCATAAATGAGCACCGATGCTCAGACAGGAGTGCAGAGAAATCAGATGGAGAGACAGAGGGAGAGGGTGGTACAGTATGATTTCAGAAAAAGATATCCCAGTGGCCAGACTCGGGCCGCTCATTTTCCCCTTGGTTTTTGTGAGCTTTTTGTAGCCTTCGCACAGGTTACGCAGCACATTGCTCAAGAGCTGCGTAACCTGTGCAAACATGGGAAGATTGTCATTGTTTGTAGCTGAATATATGGTATGTTCCATTTTTTTCATTTGCCAAAAACGCACAAACGGTTTCCCCTTTTTGGTGAGTTTATGCGATCGATTGGGCCTGGCAGGTGCTTAATAACTGTTCTCACTGATTTTATTCAGTGCTGCAATGTCACAAACACTATCCTCCCTTTTTTTCCCTTTGTAAGGGTTTTTCTGTTGGTACTATAAGTCTGTTGCTGCAACAACAATTTTCACAAATTTCACAATGTTGGAACCATCGTCCCGGAGGGACTCGGTTCCTTCTGGTTGGGCTAGTGTTTTACATACGTAGACTAATAATGGCAAATCTTGACTGATGTGACCTGATCTGTGAACTCTGTAAACTCTGCGTAAGATTGTATGTCTCAGTGTGTGGGCCAAGTATTTCCACACGTACTCAATGCCCCTCCCCTTTTTCACACCCATAAAAGTCCATGCCAACACAGAAGAGTTACTGCTAATTGTTGGTAAACAATTGTCTGATGAAAACGCAGGCAGCATCTTTACATTTTGATGAATACCCATTGGAAATAAGGTTCTTTGTCGTACGTGTTGTGTTGTATGTGCTGTTCGCTGCCTGAAGGCAGTTAATCACTTGCCCGCAGCTGGTCTTAGTAAGCAAAGGCTTTTATTTGCGTGCGTAGCAGCGTTAGCAATAACATCAGACACACCTCTGTCAGGGCTGTGCCGCCCAAATAGGGTGTCGGATAGTGACGCACACGAATGTAAAGTCTGGCCACTTGTCACATGGCGTGGCTTGCAAGGCCAAAGTGCGAAATAGCCTGCATGTAACGAAACCTCCTTTTCCTCAGATCACCTAACAGACATAATACCTCCAGATTTAGACTTCCAAAGTAGTCTTGGGCTATTATTAATATAATAGCTGCCTGCAGCTATTATACTAATAATAGCACGGGCTCAAGATCCGGCTACCTCTTTTAAAACCTGTTTTCTTGCACTGCAGGAATGAGAGCAAGCACAGTTGGGAATGTACCCAAACGGACAAACAAAAACAATGATTACCTTCCAAAGGAGCTCGGCCTTCAACAATATTTACTCAGTCTGCTATTATTCATATCCGAATTTCAGAACTGAGACGATATCGATATCATATGCGACGATATGGCTAGTTCGCTTCTGGGAAACAGGCACATACTCAGTCTCTGTTAGTTGGGTAACAGGAACAGCATCGAGCAGCATATGCAGCAAAATATCACACTCACACATGCTATACAACAGCCATAGATTTTGGCATGAGCATCACCAAGGCACAATTCAATTCACCCTGACTGATTCAGAGGTTCAAAGCAAGGAAAACATGCGCCAAGAGAGCCTGCAGTTATGGACTTTCAATCATGTCTGCAAGATCATATTCAAATCACTGTAGCATTGCTTGTGTTCTTGCAAAAGCAAGGAAGACCTGTCACAACGCACACTCACATGTCATAGGCCCCGGGCCCGGGTGTTGAACGGCGCGTACAGCGTCACCAACTGCGCTATCTGGGTTGCTAAAATCCGATGCCGCCGGAGGACATCACCCTCACACGAATGGCCAGGATGTGGTACCTCAACACCTCAACATTTTTTCGGTGCTGAGACTAATTAAAAAAATACTGAGATCCCGAAAACGGAGCATTTATACCTCGGATTCTGACGTGCGGATGCATGTTTTTTTCATCTTAATTAATGCTAAATTGATTCTTTTGCAACTTGCGTCGTCACAATACTGAAGTCTCTAAAAGCGGAGTATTTCTAAATCCTGAGAACTTAATAGCCCAAGCCTCCTACTCGCATCATACTTCAGTGCTCGGGAAAAAAGGGTTCTTCATATAATTTTATAATGCTACTTTGGCTTTGGAATTCGTAAGTGCAAACCTTGCAGACGTCTGTATTAGCCCACCTTATCTGTTTTTGCTTACACCTTGTCTGTTGTTGCTTATACTTCTCTCTTCTGTCTTTTGGATGCTTATTATTAGTGCTCCTCCTCCAAAATGATGCAAGTGGCTTTCATTGTCTGTTGCTTTTCTCTCAATTTCCTTTCAAACAATTTCATGTCATATCAAATTACCGGTCACTGCAAAGTATAAGACTCAGCACAAAGATCAATGATGAGGAGGTCCCCTCTAATGGTACCTCCTAGAGTTCACATGTTGTTGACTGATTTCCAGAAATATCAAATCCAGAAGATAAAGGTTATCAATAAGACTGGCCATCCAGCTTATTGAACAAGACATAAAGAAACTATAAGGCTCTCAGTTTCTCTAGCAATCCATAAGCCCTAGACACTTCGTGTCCTAGGGTCCAACTCTCAACTGCCAACCAACTTAACTGCTCTGTAACACGATTCGTCGCTGCCAATGATTGGGCGTGACACTCATCCCAATTGTTGTCGAAAGCGCAGCGTACCCTTTTCTGTAGTTCAGCAGTCCCAATGCAAGATTTGACATAAAGCTTGAATAATTTGTGTTTCCTGAAAATCCTGCATAAGTCTTAACAAATTCAGGCAAATTCCCGTTCACTCCACATCTACGTGAGTACATGGCGTCTTTAGCTATACCTAAGCAACGCAATTCCTGCTGGTATGTATGCAATATCGTAAACTTGAATGGCTGACCATGCCTGGCATAATTCAAAAACGAGCACGTGTACTGCACGTATATGTACTGCACGTGTACACAAATGTGACGCGAGACGGGCTCAAACTAAAACAATCACAATATTCAAACGCAGGCTATTACTGGTGGACCAAGAGCAACACCGTTCACCAGCAGATTTGCTCTGAGACCACCTGAGCATAGAATGATCTGACTTGGCGAACTTCAGCGTGACACCCTCCAGATCTAGGTCGAGTATTCGGACACACTGTACCCCAAAAATAGGTAAACATGCTTGAAAGAGCATGCGTTTACCCCCCTTTGTAAACCCTTTGAAACAGCATGCAGGCACACAGGTGGCAAACTGCTAGCTAGACCTGCTGCTACGATCAGCCGAACAGTCTGGCTGAGGTCCTTCCATTTAATTATAAATATTATCCTAGCTACCTGGTATACCTAAACATGTTCATATGAAGACCAACGGAAATAGCCCCAGCAGCTTAATTTGCTGGCCGCTGACAATTATACTGACTGCAAGCAACTTTGGTAAAGACGAAGAAAAAAATACGCAGGCAGTGAAATACCACTCCCCACATTGATTAAGGAAAAGGAGCCACCTTGGTACCGGGTACCGTAAATATCCTCCACCACTAGGAAGGAAACAAGATCAATGGGGATCAGGAGGGTTGCAGGCTTGACCTGAAGCCGTCTCCTGATGAGAGTTAATATTAGTGCTGGAAAGGGCACGTCTAAACTCCTCCACCAATAGGAAGGAAAAAAGATCAATGGGGATCAGGAGGGTTGCAGGCTTGACCTGAAGCCGTCTCCTGATGAGAGTTGATATTAGTGCTGGAAAGGGCACGTCTAAACTCCTCCACCAATAGGAAGGAAAAAAGATCAATGGGGATCAGGAGGGTTGCAGGCTTGACCTGAAGCCGTCTCCTGATGAGAGTTGATATTAGTGCTGGAAAGGGCACGTCTGGAGCAACTTTGGTATATTAAGGATAATCGATTTGGCATTGGAAAAACATCTACAAACTGCACCACAACCTTGTCTACTATTGTCTGATTAAGCGCTGCTTTGATCTCCAGTGCAGGAGCGCACGCAAAGGTGGCAGATCACCGGGGTCTGAAAGACAAGGAAGTCCTTAAGAACCTTGGCCAAATATATGGACCTTCATAACCTCCTATTCACGGAGGTCCCAAATGAAGTCCGCAAGGATCTGATTCCTCCACAAGCTCTGATCACATTATGGGCTGCCCTCTAGTCATCTAGTTTCATGTAAATCCTGTATCAAACAAACAAATAAGCAGATTCGCAATTGCGGTTGGCGTGGATAGGGGGGACGATATTTTTTCCTGTCGGTGTCCTGCGACAGTGAATCATTGACGCACGCAGATGCAAAAAACGCCATGGCAACTCAATTAACCATTGATGAATGCAGATGCAACAAACGCCATGGCACGCAATGACATGCAGATGCAACAAACGCAGATGCAACGAACGCCATGGCACGCAATGACATGCAGATGCAACAAACGCAGATGCAACGAACGCCATAGCAACACAATGGATCATGGCCAGATGCAACAAACGCCATGGCACGCAATGGCAGGCAGATGCAACAGACGCAGATGCAACGAACGCCATGGCACGCAGGGAGGAAATGAGGAGGCTATCACCTAAAGTTCCATTTACTAAAATCTGTCAGGACCTCCTGAATGATGGGCAGTTGGTAGCTTCTGTGAGCACTGGTTGATAAAAACCTTCCATGAAAGCACGTCCCTTTCCACACAGATTTTTAGGTTTGAGCATGTTTTTCGCCGAGCAGGGTGTATCCACCAATCTCGACCATGCTATGACACGTTATTGTTTCGGCTAAGGACCTAAGGGACACTCAGTGTGTTGAGATACAAGGAGGCGAATTGCATACCCACCAACAAGAGGGAGATAAGCAAACGCGTTCTGACTCTCTTAGTTTATAGCAATGCGTGCAAATGCTTAGCACAGCACAGCACACACACGCACATGCACACGCACACACACGCACACACACACACACACACACACACGCACACACACACACACAAAACACACACACAAACTCACCCCTCTCTGTTGACAAATCGGACTGGGAAGTAGCCGTTGTATGGGTCGTACGTCCATCCGTTGCCCAAGGACCCAGAGACCACAAAGTTCTGGAAATGCAGGGGTTTGGTGTATCGGCATCTGGTATGAACCATAAATTAATGGGCGGCTCGCATTAAAACACACATGCGACGCGTAGAAAGCAAAACTGTTGGATTGTACTTGACAACAGGGAACGAAAGCGACACAAGCAGTGATAAAAAAAATACCATTTTAATCGAGGGAAAGGAGCTACTTTAGCACCAGATGTCATGCATACAAATCCTCGCCATTACTAATCATTCTTGATCTATTGCATGCAATAAAGCCTCTCAGCGCGTGTGTGGGGGCCTATGTCATACATACACGCATGGAGTAACACACACACACACACTTCAGCATGCCTGCCTGCCAGACAGTATGTGCGTGCACTGTAGTACTGGCATTTGTAGGGTGCGTCAGCCAAAGCAAACAGATATGTAGTATCTATGACAGTGTGCCGTACGACGTTTGCCCGCCCTGTCTGTAAATGCGTCATGACCAATTTCAATATACGGTCCTGGAAAATCTTAGGTCCTGTTTACTGTTTTGTGACAAAACTTTTGTCAATGTCTGCCCGTTATTACCATGAATTCCTAATTCAAAGTTGGAAGTTTGAGGTTATCGTTTGTTTCTTACAACATAAGCCGTATGACACAAGATCTAACAAATTGCATCGACATGCTGACTCAAAGCACTGTTTCTTCCCCGCTGCATAAATAAGAGTTCTAACACCATTTTGCATCGACCCGCCATCTAATGCACCGTTTCTTCCCCGCTGCATAAATAAGAGTTCAAACACCATTTTGCATCGACCCGCCATCTAATGCACAGTTTCTTCCCCGCTGCATAAATAAGAGTTCAAACACCAGTTTGCATCTGGCCTTGAACAATCCGTCCATTTGCTATAAACTGGGTACCAAAATGACTCAGCCAGGTGTGTGTGTATGTGTGTGTGTGTGTGTTTGTGTGTGTGTGTGTGTGTTTGTTTGTAGGTGGGGATGGGTGACTCGCTTTCCTTAGATTATGAGGTGAGTGATTTTCACTGCCTGCACAGTTTCTTTCTGTTCTTGTTCCTTATCTGTGGGACACAGCTCAAGATGTTATTTGTTCCTTACTTGTTACCTGTTACTTGTTTCCTTACTTGTTACTTGTTACTTGTCTCCTTACTTGTTTCCTTACTTGTTTCCTTACTTCCTTGTTACTTCCTTACTTACTTGTTACTTTCTTAGTACTTACATCCTTGTTACTTGTTACTTGTTAATTGTTACTTGTTACTTGTGACTTTTGACTTGTTACTTGTTACTTGTTCTTTACTTGTTCCTTACCTGTGGGACATGGCTCAATGTGCCGTCTTCTTGGTTCACTTGCACAGGCTTGACCTCTGCTTTTGCCATCATCAGAAAAATAAACCTAAACGCTGTCTAAAGACCAGGTGTAAAAAGGATGGTCCCTACAAGCTGTGGCAAGACAGTTCCAAATGACATTCAATTGCACTGGCCTCCAAGAACGTGAGTACTTCTGCAGCAGGCTGCAGAGTACTCTGTAGTTTCTTTCTGTTCTTGTTCCTTACCTGTGGGACATGGCTCAAGGTGCCATCCTCTTGGTTCACTTGCACAGGCTTGACCTCTGCTTTTGCCACGCCTTTGATTGCATGGAGCAGGCTCTCTGTGGGAACAGCACACAGAACAGAGTTGTGTGTTACACACCGCGTGCACAGAGAACCGTTGAGTACAGCACAATTAGCAAATCACTGGAACAGGAGACATCGAAAGCGTGCTGTTCTCCCGTTTAAAATTTAATCACCAATATCAAAAGTGTGCTGTCCTCCCGTTTATAATTTATCACCAATTTCAAAAGCGTGCTGTCCTCCCAATTAGAAATTATCACCAATATCAAAAGCGTGCTATTCTCCCTTTTGGAATTTTATCACCAATATCAAAAGCGTGCTGTTCTCCCTTTTGAAATTTTATCACCAACGTCAAAAGCGTGCTATTCTCCCTTTGAAAAAAATTCATTAAATCATACCACGCCTGAAATAGCTCCCAATTGGAATTTTATCACCAATATCAAAAGCGTGCTGTTCTCCCATTTGGAAAAAATCCACCAGATCATACCACGCCTGAATTAGCCATTCTTGACTTCCTTTGACCTCCTTTGAAAAGTCGCGTGCATTGAAATGATGTTGTGAGGACATGATCCTGCCTTTTTGACGCGCATTGAATTGACCTAAATTTGACACGCATTGAATTAACCCACCTTTTTGATACACTTTGAAGCAATATAAAACAGGCTTTGTGTGATACATAGCAGTGGGCTCCAAAAATGGAAGGTTTTGGGGTGGAGAGGCCTTTCTGAGGCCATTTTGCACTGGCAGTGCCAGCTTGGCATCGTACCGTACACCGTACCGTAATCTACCGTCTAGACGGTAATCTACGGTCACCAACATACGCTGAGACGCCGTAATTTAAGAAAAGACGGTCTGTACCGTCCTAATCACCGTACTTGCACAAGTTTGAATACAAACCAGGCTGTGTGTGACACAAAGCAGTGGACATGCGAATGAGAATGTGGCAGCATCACCACCAATTGAGCATGCAGCACATTCCCTTCTCTAGCCTCAGGATTCACCTTTCCTCTGAAACCAGAACCTGGACAGAAAACTCAGGAAATGATCCTTACAAGCTTGTTATTAACACAAAAAAACCCTTTTCTCCCGATTTTTATCTCTCCACCAGGAGTGTGTTTAATTTCTATACTTGGAAGGCACGTATACTTTTTGGGGTGGACACCCCTGAAGGACCACCCACCCCCCAAACCCCCCTTCCATGCCCCCACCCAGACAAAAAGGGTACCAAACTGCTCCTTTTTGAAATCTGCATCCATCTGCATCATAATCATCAAGACCTGAAACTGGAGTGTTGCAGAGTTGAGGGGCAAAAACTGAGATACGGATTCCCATGCACACATGACCTACCAGGCACCCACAACTGGCTTGCACAGCCCCACATTGCTTCCAATTCTTTGAAATTCCACTAACTATCTCAAGACTGAAACAAGCAAGAGCGTGTACGAGAAAAAGGCACGGCGGTTGTAATCAGAGCAACGCATAGATCGTTACAAGCACTCACCGCAGTCGTAGTCGGGCTGCGGCACATTCCACACATCCTCCATTGCCTGCCCCTTCTCTAAGACTAGTGGGTTCCCACGAGGCACCACATTGGCTCTCCTCCGAGAAGGAAAGCTGGTCTGCGCGAGTGTGAGCGTGTGCGTGTGTGTGTGTGTGTGCACGTGTGTGCGTGTGTGTGTGTGTGTGTGTGTGTGTGTGTGTGTGTGTGTGTGTGTGTGTGTGTGTGTGTGTGTGAGTGAGTGTGTGTGTGTGCGCGTACGTGTGTCTAATCCTTCTTTATGTCTCATTGATTTCGACGAGGCACCACGTTGGCTCTCTTCTGTGCAAAATAGATGGTCTGCATGTGTGTGTATGTGTGTGTGTGCGTATGTGTACGCGTGTGTGCTTTCGTGTTTGTATGTGGTGTGTGCGTGTGTGTGTGTATGTGTGAGAGAGAGAGAGAGAGAGAGAGAGAGAGAGAGAGAGAGAGAGAAGAGGGAGGGGGAGAGAGAGAGAGAGAGAGAGAGAGAGGCACCACATTGACTTGTATTTGAGCAGGAGAGCTCAGCTATGTATGTACACGTAAATGTGTTTGTGAGTGTGCCTGCATCAATCCAAGAGCTAACATACATGGCCTTGGCTGTGTACATGCGCAGCATTGCACACGCGAGTGTGTGTTCAGGTAATAGGAGAGTGTACAAGTGCCCATAATTCACATACCCTCTGCTTATCCTGGAGCTCCTGCTGCTGCTGCTGCTTGCTTTTTCTCTGTTGCAGCTGCTTGCCTCCTTCGCCCTGCTTTTGCTGCTGGCCCCCACCACCCTGCTTTTGCTGCTGGCCTCCACCACCCTGCTTGTCCCTGCCCCCACCACCCACCTCCCCAACCCTGGCCTTCTTCTGTGCACCCCCTGCAGCCCCCCCTACAGACCCACGCTTCACACCACCCTCATTCTTTTCTTGCACACCTCCCACAGCCACTGCAGCCCCCCCTGCAGACTTACGCTTCACACTACCAAT
>Ga0307947_1003345_pt1 | contig 12926 bp, 15 predicted proteins | sample OrgLakmetagen232_FD_201840 | JGI IMG/M metagenome (GOLD analysis project Ga0307947, IMG submission 201840) | Saline water microbial communities from Organic Lake, Antarctica - #232 | ecosystem: Environmental > Aquatic > Non-marine Saline and Alkaline > Saline | place: Antarctica: Organic Lake...
TTGGCTGCGTGCATTTAGGCTGACGTAGCATAGCGTGTAGCTCAGGGTTTTTGTTGAATAACTTGTCCAGAAAGGCAGCCTTCTGGTACTTAGTATACGCACGCTTAGCTCGTCTCGTTTGCACACAATACTCTTTTTTAGCAAACTTGCACGCATGTACAGCCTGACCATCCTGCACCGCTGTCCTAAACAAACGTCACTTCTCTTTGCAATGGGCATCAAACCAAGGCGGGTCGCGCACTCTATTTCTACCAAACAAAGGAGCACAGACACTGATTTGGTTACCCATACCCACTCTGAAATCGCTAGCAGCATGCACAATCATAGAATGTAGGCAGAAGCATGCTTTGTCATGATCCCTCTCCTCAAGTGCTTGAGCAAATTGGTCTTGCATCACTGTACTGTCTGCCAAGACTTTGCCATAAATCCCAGCACGCTCTGAATTCCATTTCAATACGAAATTGGTACCACATCCCCCAGAGCTACACACATGCGCAGTTTGCAATGTCCAGTCAGCATTGAAGCTCACGCCATCAACACGAAAGACCAAGCCCATCGTACAGTGATCACTTATGTGCCGCACTGGCGCAAGCAGCAGCTTCTCTGTTATAATTATGTCTGTGACTATTATGGTTCATGCTGTGTATTAGGGCTTCGGCATTTTGCCTGTGATATTTCACTGAAATTGAATGGCATCCTAGGCCAAAGTCATCTTTATTCTCTCTGATCATGGCAGTGGGGGTGCTTTTCATGAACTTGAATTTATGCTTGATCACGTCAGAAATTTCCTGGCTCGGTTGAAATGCGGTTGAAGCGGTTGAAACACGGCTGAAAATTTTTCAACCGCATTTCAACCGCTCGTGGTTGAAATCAACCGTGCGGTTGAAATCAACCGTTTCAACCGCACTTCAACCGCAATTTCACACAATAATTTGCAACATAATTTAAAAATCTTGTTGGAAGAACCCATTACTTACAAATGAAGCCTGGTATAAAATTTCCAAGAAATAGCGAAAGGAAAAACAATTGAAACACGGATGAAACAATTTCAACCGCATTTTAACCGCACGCGGTAGAAATCAACCGTGCGGTTGAAATTAGCCGCTTCAACCGCACTTCAACCGCAAAGTTTTGGAAAGGAGTTTGCAAGAACCAAATACCTTGTGAGGAGGTAATAAGTTATAAATTAATTATGGTGCAATAATCCGAAGAAAAAGTTTGGGCCAATTTAAAGATATATTACGCAGTGCTACCTCGCATTACCGTAAAATGATATATTAAAGCTGGTTAAATTGAAGCTTTGAGTTGCGAGAATTGTGGGCACTTTGTCTTTCACCTTTTCTGCCGATATATCGGGGGAATGCAAGCATCAACCCCATTCAGATAAATCAGCTGCTATATAATATGATCCGTACAATTAAATTATGGCGAGTTGCAATTTCAATGTCGCGACCCCCAAACCGGAAAATTTTTCTTCAAAAAGCGGAAAACCGGGAAAACCTATAATTTAGTCAAATAAGTCAAACAAAGAGTGGGGGAGGAGAAGGAGCATGGATGACCTCCTGGTGCCTGTGCACCGTCCCTACTCCAAGCATCTTAGGGAGCGCATTGTATTCTTGTAGTAGTGAAAGGTGCAGCAACATTGCCACAGAGTTAGGAGGTCATCCCTGCAAGCGGACAGTGGAGAGGATTGTGGGAGCCTTCCTGCACCATCAGGAAGTCTGTGAGCCTACAGGCAAAGAGGGCACACGCAGCTCACTCATGGATGTGGACCCCATTTGCTTGCACAGCGTTGGCAAACAGCAGTACCCCACAGCCAGGCTCAGGGCAGCACCAGCGGCCATGGCTGCTGTGGCCTTGGCTGTCAAACACCTCCTCTTGCTCCTTGGGCAGCAGCTCATCACTCACCTCCTCCTCCTCCTCCTCTTCGTCAGGGTCTGTGCTGGTGCTGGATGATGGTATGGCGGGAGGAGAAGGTGCGCACTTGCGGGAGGAGGAGGAGGCACCGCTCCTGCGCCATTCAGCTGCACGCCCCTAGTCCGCATCCCGACAAGGAGCCTTAGGTTTTTTTTGGTTTTTGAAATGTTTTATCCGGTTTTGGCTCGGTTTTGCCGGTTTTTTTTCCGGTTTTTCCGGTTTTGGGCAAAAAAAAAAGGTTTGGCGCGACATTCAAATTGAAACTCGCCATAATACATTTCATGAAATTTCGAAGTTCTTGTAGCGAATCGGCTGAAGCCGCGTTCTCCTCTCCAGCCCACAATCTCCACTAGACGTTCGTACCTGCTGCATTGTGGTGTCGATATCCCTGAGAAAACAAGGAGGGCGCGATAAGGACTTCCGGTCAACGCCAGTAACCGCCCTGTAACTGCACGCATACACACCCGCGCAGACACTCTCTCTCTCTCTCAAACACACACACACACACAAACACACACTTGCGCATGCACATAAACACACATACATGCACGCACACACACATACACACACACAACGCACATACACATGCACGCATACAAACACACTCATACACGCACGCACACAAATACAAACGCAAGAACACACATACGCACACAAATACAACAAATACACACACTAACACACATGTAAACACACATACTAACACACACACACAAACACACACAAGCACAAACACGTCGGCACACACACACACACACATACACACACACACACAATCACACACGTAAACACACACACACACATATACACACACACTTGCGCACACGCACACACACACACAAACACACACATGCACGTGCAGACACACACGTACCCACACGCACACACACTCACACACACGCACACGCCCGTGCACACACACACACGCAAGCACACACACTCACACGCAATCACACACTTAAACACACACACGCAAACACACACACACGCACGCACACACACATATACTCACACACTTGCGCATGCACACACACATACATACACACACACGTACACACAGGCACGCGCACACACACACATAGACACACACACACACGCACACACACAATGTACACGTTCCCACACACGTACACACACACCCACACTCACACACACACACGCACACATGCACACGCGCGCACACACACACACACACACACACACTTGCGCACGCACATAAACACACATACATACATGCACGCACACACACATACACACACACAACGCACATACACATGCGCGCATACAAACACACTCATACACGCACGCACACAGGCTCCCAATTTTATTGTCCCGGTCGTTTAGTCGGTCTGGGTCGCAGGGGGTGACCGGAAATGCATACGCTATGCTTGGCATGACTGCGGTATTTATAATGTGTATGGTCTGCCAGGGGGAGGCGTATGAACTTCTGAGGCCTGTGAGTTTTTGTTTCAAGGTTTCTGTCCGGTTGAGGCCTTGTAAGCTCAACGCCAAGATATATAGGTAAAAGGGTCATCTTGCTTGATGAAGTGTGCATGTTGTCCTTGGACGAGTATTTTGTTGGAAAGCTGGCATGGGTCCTCAGATGTTTCTTTGGGTCTTTCCCCCACACTCCAGTTTTGGCAGCTGCCAAGGCTGCAGCCCCGTTTAGGATTCCTGTTACTTTTGTCTTGCTGCCAGAGACCTGCGGAGCAGCCCTATTAGAGTACCTGGTCAGCTTGTCCGCTTGAATATGGAGGTTTCTAAGGGATCCTGCCAGGCATATTAGGTCGTCTGTTAAGGCCCCATTGCTCAGGGTGTTGTTAAGGTGCATGTGCTTTAGGTTAACCAGGCTGTCTGAGTGGTCGTGTGAGTCAGCACATGCATGATTATACTCTCTTCCCACATGGAGCCACCGCAAAAGTGGTTCTAGATATAGGAGAAAGAGGAAAGGGGATAGGGTGTCTCCTTGGATCGTTCCCCTCTCTACAGGAATAGGGTCCGTACTTCCACCGCTTGGGAGGCGGATCTGCGTGCTTGCCTGAGTGTACAGATGCTTCACCGCTTCAATTGCATCCGTAGGAAAGCCCAGTCGTACATGATCCATAGCATGCGGTCATGGTCACTTGTGTTGAATGCTGAGGTAAAGTCAACAACGAGGGCGTATATGTCCTTGCTGTGTAGTTTTGAATCTTCAAGGGCTATGATGGCGTTTTCAAGTCGTTGGATGGTATCTAACTGTTTTTGGAACCCTGCTTGTGTGTTGCCGAGTTACATTCTGCATATTCGTACATTGCATTTGTGACCATACGTATCCATAGTTTGTAAAGGGTGTTAGCTAATCCAACGGGCCTATACAATGTTATTTGTGTCTCTTCTCCTTTATTTTTATCAAGGAGCACAGTTTTGCTTATTTTCCAAGCCTGGGGGGTCAATCCTTGTAACCCCCTTGGGGGGTCAATCCTGTGGCCCACATTATGATAAACATTACGTTTATTACCCTCTGCATTTCAGAAGGGAGCAATATTGGGACCTTGTAAACGACACCGTCTGGGCCTGGTGATTTGTTGTTATTCAGTGAGCTGATGCATTCGTGGAAGGCCCTGGTTTTCACCGCGTTTCTAAAATTTAGAAGCGTGTTTCTGAAGTTCAGAAACGCGCTTATGATGAGCATAACTCATTTTTTAAAGGGCTTGTTTCCCGAACCTGCCGCAAGAACTGCAGCAGTTTTGTCCCAAGAATGTGCTTGCAGCCTCCAAAACAAAGCAGGAAGCAGTTTGTACCTGTCTGCGCATTCAATCCCCAGAAGCGCGCTTATGAGCCTCAGAAGCGCGCTTCTGAAGCTTATAAGCGCCGGGAAAAACGGGAAAAACGTGTTCATAAGCGCCCTGGATAAGAGGTAGATGTTGGTTGTACTCTTCACCTAATGTATGTTGCCGGTTCATGTCTGAGCAGATTTTTAATTCTACAAGATGTATGTCTCTGTCCCTTGAAGGAATCTGTTGGGGTCCAAATAAATACCTGCCTCTTCCTTCAATGGGCATGATTAACACGCCATCTGGACGGCTTTGATGTCTAGTTGGAAAGTTTCATTGTGATGGGAAACCCAGTCAGGAATGTTTCTTTCAATGTCATCGAGGAGTTCAATGTTAGGGTTTTACACGGTTTTACAAAAAAAGCCTTCAGTCAAGAAGTGTGACTGCTACTAGTAGCCTGCTCATAAAAAACAATTAGTCAATGTTAAGGTCAGATAGCTTTTCACTGTTACAAGCATCCATTGTAACGTTAACGATTGCTAAGACCAGCTTGCCTTTGCTGATCTCTTCCCCACAACGGCAAACCGCGTGGTGGTGTTGGTTAAGTGCATTCTACTCAGAATATGGTTGTTGCACCTGCTAAGAAGCATGCGTGGAGCAATGTCTGATCCTCCGCACTACAAGGGCCTAGATCACAACCGCATTACATCTAGGAGTGTCTGTGTGTTCACTTGTGCTGGCCTAGATCACAACCCTTGCAAGTGGCAGGACCTGTCATGTGGCTGTGGTGTGTTAGTGTGTATTGTATCCGGCCAATATATAACTCGTCCTTGTTCCAGATGTCCGTCCGTGCGTGCGTGCGTGTCCGTGCGTGCGTGTATGCGTGTCTGTCCGTGCGTGCGTGCGTGTCCGTGCGTGCGTGTCCGTCCGTGCGTGCGTGTCCGTCCGTGCGTGCGCGTCCATGCGTGCGTGTCCGTGCGTACTTGTCCGTGCGTGCGTTTCCGTGCGTGCGTGTTCATGCGTGCGCGTCCGTGCGTGCGTGTCCGTCCGTGCGTGCGCGTCCGAGCGTGCGTGTCCGTGCGTGCGTGTCCGTGCGTGCGTGTCCGTCCGTGCGTGCGTGTCCGTCCGTGCATGCGTGTCCGTCCGTGCGTGCGTGTCCGTCCGTGTGTGCGTGTCCGTGCGTGTGTGTCCGTCCGTGCGTGCGTGTCCGTCCGTGCGTGCGTGCGTGCGTGCCCGTCCGTGTGTGCGTGTCCGTGCGTGCGTGCGTGTGTGTACGTGCCTGTGTGCGTGAGTGCGTGTCCGTGCGTGCGTGCGTGCGTGCGTGTGTCCGTGCATGTGTGCGTGCGTGCGTGTCCGTGCGTGTGTGCGTGCGTGTCCGTGCGTGCGTGCGTGTGTGCGTGCATGTCCGTGCGTGCGTGTGTGTGTGCGTGCGTGTCCGTGCGTGCGTGCGTGTGTGTGTGCGTGCGTGTCCGTCCGTGCGTGCGTGTTCATGCGTGTGTGTGTGTGCGTGTCTGTGCATGCGTGTCCGTGCGTGCGTGTCTGTGCATGCGTGTCCGTCCGTGTGTGCGTGCGTGCGTGTCCGTCCATGCGTGCGTGCGTTCGTGCGTGTACGTGCCTGTGTGCGTGAGTGCATGTCCTTGCGTGCGTGTGTGCGTGTATGTGTGTCCGTGCGTGCGTGTGTGCGTGTATGTGTGTCCGTGCGTGCGTGTGTGTCCGTGCATGCGTGCATGCGTGCGTGCGTGCATGCGTGCGTGCGTATCCATGCGTGCATGCGTGTCCGTGCGTGCGTGTCCGTCCGTGCATGCGTGCGTGCTTGCGTGCGTGTCCGTGCATGCGTGTCCGTGCGTGCGTGCATGTCCGTCCGTGCGTGCGTGTGTGCGTGCGTGTCCGTGTGTGCGTGCCCGTCAGTCTCCAGCTTGCATACGCAAGCGTGACCATTTTCGACTGCGTTTCCAAGTACTCCAGCAGTCGAAGGGGTCCATGAACAACCTCGTCTCCGTTTGAGGTTTTGGATGTTTTATTACTTTAGCGTTAGGGGTAATCATCCGACCAGACCTACTATCAAACAGTAGTAGGATCATACAGGTGTGTTGGAGGGTTTGCGTCTTGGTACATCCTAAAGTTTTATTTTCATTCTTCATCGCCGCTGTCTGGATCCACTGCCGGACACCCAGCAGAGACACCACCGGTAAGTGCCTGATGATCAGACACGTCATCACCCGACTGCTTTTCCTCCCGGTCGTGGACAATGCCTGCCCGCTTCGCATGCGCTCCAGCAGTGTGTATGCAGCTGGCGCAGGGCTTCACTGCCATGCGAGCATCCCACATAATTAATGGGTGCAAGCACATACGTCCAGTCACGCACGAAGCGCCCGGAATCGCCCATAATTGTAGTTCAAGGCATTGCGTTGCTCCTGTGCGAAGCGGCGTGCCTTGGGTGGATCCAAAGAAGTGTGCAATCAGGCTCTGATGCAAGCCTGAAGGATGCTTATTATTTTCACCAACACTCTTGCTAAAAATGCTGTAGTGACTTCACACACACAAACACACCCGCACACTTTCACACACACACACTCATTTACAATCACACACACACACACACACACACACACACACACACACACACACACACACACACACACACACACACACACACACACACACACACACGTGCGCACACCTCCTTCTTCACACCTGTCTCCTGCACTGACTGTCACAACTGCAGGAATGATGAAGAGGGGGACGCTTCTGCTTTTGTGTGTGATTCTCTGCGGATTTCAAGCACATGGCGTAGCCCCAAAGCAAGGCACAGCCAAGCATGCAGGCCTTGCCAGCATTTGAGGAATTTTGCCATCAATTATGCAATGAAATATGCACTCTGCTTTAAACGTACACACACACACACATACACACACAGTGCGGAGCCACCGCATCATGACAGGTGTAGCATCCTTTTCTGACGCTGAGAGGGTAAGTCAACATGCTTCTTTTTTCTCCACACACAACAAGGTGCTCTAGCACAGCACAAGAACTGCCTTCACCGCATGGAAGCACATGCGTATGCACATGCAGGATGACACACACGATCACTCTGCCTGCTCCTGTTCAGGGCTGCAAATCTGTCGACGGAGAGCTCATGGGTGACGCAACCGCCTTGACTTCTATTGCAAAGGTGTGTGTGTGTGTGTGTGTGTGTGTGTTGACAGCGATAAAACAGGAACGAGCGCACGTTCCATGTGTATGTATTTCACAAGCATTTCCAATTCATACTGCAGCCCCATAACAATTTTGGTATGATGAAGTATTTGAAACAATGTCTCACCTTTCCTCGCTCCCCCTGTTTCACACACACACATACTCATTGCTGCTGTGTTTCCTGCACCTCCTCCCAGGATCAAAACCTTGACCTTTGGATGAACAGTGAGGCCAGCGTGAGGACCTTCGGACGCTGCAAGGTTGCTGACAAGTCCGGAAGCGTCAAGTCAAGGTCATGCACCTCGAAGGCTCCGTTGGGATATGCTTGCCTCGTGGTACGATTTGTTCACGATTTGTTCACGTTTTTTTTGTGCGTGCGCACCTGTCCATGCCAATTTAGGTGCACATCCCCTGAATGCAAACAGCCTTGCTCTGCCCCCTCTCTCTGTGTGAGACTGCGGTCCAGGTATTTCGCTTACCTGTGGTAAAATGTGCTGCACAGCATTCAGCACCAACGTGGATTCCTTATCCATGGCTGATGTGGGGAGGATTAGCGCTGCCTGTGCAGTTGTTCTGGTGTCTGTTTTGGATTTTGTGGTTGCGTCTCCATGCATGCACGCACAGGCCAGTGTTGACTCTTCATAGGCTCCGTTGGGATATGCTTGCCTCGTGGTACGATTTGTTCACGATTTGTTCACGTTTTTTTTGTGCGTGCGCACCTGTCCATGCCAATTTAGGTGCACATCCCCTGAATGCAAACAGCCTTGCTCTGCCCCCTCTCTCTGTGTGAGACTGCGGTCCAGGTATTTCGCTTACCTGTGGTAAAATGTGCTGCACAGCATTCAGCACCAACGTGGATTCCTTATCCATGGCTGATGTGGGGAGGATTAGCGCTGCCTGTGCAGTTGTTCTGGTGTCTGTTTTGGATTTTGTGGTTGCGTCTCCATGCATGCACGCACAGGCCAGTGTTGACTCTTCATAGGCCAGGTGCACACGCACGCACACATACACACACATACACACACGTACAACACACACACACACATGCACACAGGCGGGTGACGTTGACGAGCCCCGCATCCTCTCTGAGGTAGACCCCCTCTACAAGGAGGTGGCCGGCCTTTTTGATGAGTGGAACAAACGTGCTGTTGCCGGTACGGGGGGGTTGTTCAGGGTTAGGTGTGTTTGATTGTGGGTGTAGGTGTGTGCATGTATGTGTGGGTGGGAGAGTGCTGATTGTGAATGTAGGTGTGTGCGTGTATGTGTGGGTGACATATTGGGGGGCATGCTTGAAGGTTCGCTTTCATGCAATGGATCAACACAAATTAATTGGGAAAGGAGCCATCAGTGGTGCCCTCGACAGCTAGACCTTTACGTCCTCAACCATTATGCAGCAGTGTCTTAGCTCAGCAATGGTGGGATGTGGTATTCCAGCCGAATGGAAGGCTAATACGCTGAATAAACCCTAATATGGCACAAACTCTGCTACGCAAAAAAAGGGGATGCCTTCAGCCAGGTTCGTTGCCTGAGCAATTGCTGCTGACTGGTCTCGGCCAGCCACGAAAGAGTCCATACAATTGGAATCGTAAGTGTTGAAAGTCACACTCTGCTGTGTGGCGTCGTTCGATTTGCACGGTCATTATGTGAACACCCAATATGGTTGAACATTGTGCTGCCCGCATGTGCTACCTCCTATGTGTAGGGTAGGCCAGAACCACATATATATACGGTGTATATACAGTATTTTTGGCAGGGAAATCACCAAATGTACCATCATATTCAGTGTATACATACAGTTCTGGCCAACCCTACCTATGAGTGACGGATCTGCTCTGCAGGGCACTCTGAACAGATCCTTTGCTTAAGCTTTTTTTGTTCAGGTCACCCACACTCCGGACCAAACGGCTTTTCTACCTTTGCATCATGTCAAGAGCAGCGTCCATTGCTGCCTGCTCACTCTCTTCTTTCCTCTGTCCTTCGCATCTTGTCGAGAGCAGCGTCCATTGCTGCCTGCTCAATCTCTCTTCGTTCCTCTGTCCTTCACGTTACGTGAAGAGCGGCGTCCATTGCTGCCTGCTCAATCTCTCTTCGTTCCTCTGTCCTTCACGTTATGTGAAGAGCGGCGTTCATTGCTGCCTGCTCAATCTCTCTTCGTTCCTCTGTTCTTCACGTTACGTGAATAGCGGCGTCCATTGCTGCCTGCTCAGTCTCTCTTCGTTCCTCTGTTCTTCACGTCTTGTCGAGAGCGGCGTCCATTGCTGCCTGCTCAGTCTCTCTTCGTTCCTCTGTTCTTCACGTCTTGTCAAGAGCGGCGTTCATTGCTGCCTGCTCAATCTCTCTTCGTTCCTCTGTTCTTCACGTTACGTGACGAGCGGCGTTCATCGATGCCTGCTCAGTCTCTGTCTTGTTTTCTTTATTCACCATAGGTGGCAAGAAGAACTTCAACTCCGGGGACAAAGCAAAATTCGGAGATGGAGAGGAGCTTGTCAAGCTGTACCACCCCACTGCCACCCTCCTGCCCACCCTGTCTGATGAGGTGGGTCATGCACAGACATTTATTCACTGCCCCACAACGTGATGAGGTGGGTCAAGCACAGACAGTTATTCACTGCCCCACAGCGTCTCTTGCTCTCCCTGTCTGCTGAATTGAGCTGACTGAAACGGTGTGCTTTCTGTCGACTACTTCACTATTATCCTTGCCCTTCCTGTCCGATGGAGAGAGCTGAGAGTAAAAGGGTCTATCCACTGTTTACTGTTTCACGGCACGCCTCTCGTCCTCCCTGTCCGTGGCTGTTGGTGATAAGGGGCGGGCTAAAAAGAAAGCCACGTGCCACCTGCTGCCACCACCCATTGACCAACGCGCATGAGATTGCATGGTTCACCACCCATTTTCCAATGCACATGAGATTGCATGGTTCCGTCCAGTGACTACGTGGTTCGAGTGCCAGGGGCTGTGTGTGAGTGACTACGTGGTTCAAGTGCCAGGAGCTGTGTGTGAGTGACTACGTGATTCAAGTGCCAGGAGCTGTGTGTGAGTGACTACATGATTCAAGTGCCAGGAGCTGTGTGTGAGTGACTACGTGGTTTGAGTGCCAGGAGCTGTGTGAGTGACCACATGATTCAAGTGCCAGGAGCTGTGTGTGAGTGACTACGTGGTTCGAGTGCCAGGAGCTGTGTGTGTATCATATAAGTAGGGAGGCAGCCCAGATCCGTGCAGTGCCTTGTGGAAATTTGTGAATTGACCTCTTTCTGTGCAGCACCCTGTGGGAACATGTGGTTCAAGTGCCAGAAGTTCTGTGAATTCAAGTTGGGGATAGGCCAGATTTGTGCACACATGCACACACAGTACTTTACGTGCGTGGCTCAAATACCAGCTCTGTGTGTGAGAGTGATAGGAGAGGCCAGATTCATGCGGCACGCATGTCTGTGTGTGTGTGAGAGTGATGGGAGAGGCCAGATTTATGCCGCACACAGGTCTGTGAGAGGTGCACCTGTGTGGTGTGTGTGTGTGTGTGTGTGTGTGTGTGTGTGAGAGTGATAGGAGAGGCCAGATTCATGCGGCACGCAGGTCTGTGATTACGTAGCTCAAATGCCAGGATTTCCCCCCTCTTGGTATTCGTAGGAATTTGCCGGAACTGTATACAATCTGGGGTTGGCTGGAACCGCGTATCGTACATAAACACCGTGTAAAGCAGTCTCCTATGGTATTTCCCCTGCTCATCATACTGGAGTGAACTGTATGGACTCAGACGTGCGCACACATGTATGTGGTTTTGGCCAACCCTTTCTCACCTCCGTCTTGCACTTCACGCACGCAGCTCCGAACCACAAACAACGACATCCGGGATTACTTTGACGCCTTTGAGACACTGAAGCTTAATGAAACAAACAGGTGGGTGGTACATGCATGTATGTATCAATGTAAGACACTGAAGCTTACAAATATGCATCTATAGATCTTACATCTTGCATCTGTGTAAGACACTGAAGCTCAGTAAAAACAACAGTTAAGTGATTACATGCATCTGTAGATACAAAGGTGGAACCTGCAGCGTGCATGTATGGTTAGGAGGTGGAAACACACACACAAACAAAGTTGCACACATACACACACATTTACATGAGCGCACACACACACATACACACACACACGCTTACGTAAACACGCTTCTGTGCAGGCCTGATGACTACACCTCCTTCCTGGCCAAGAACCCTGATGGCAGAATTGTTCCCGGAGAGAGGGTGATCAAGTCTCTGGGCACAGAGACGGCGATCGACGAAGGCTCCTACATCTTCGAAGTGGTGAGTGTATTGCTTTGAGTGTGTGAATCACAGTGTGGGTGTGCTGCTGTAGGCCACAGTGTGGGTGTATTTGCTGTGTTCTACAGTGTGTGTGAACCACAGTGTGGGTTTTACTGCTGTGTGCCACAGTGTGTGTGAACCACAGTGTGGGTGTATTTTTTGTGTGCTATAGTGTGTGTGAACCACAGTGTGGGTGTACTGCTGTGTGCCACAGTGTGTGAACCACAGTGTGGGTGTACTACTGTGTGAACCACAGTGTGGGTGTACTACTGTGTGCCACAGTGTGGGTGAACCACAGTGTGATTGCACTGCTGTGTTCCACAGTGTGTGAACCACAGTGTGGGTGCATTGCTGTATGCCACAGTTTAAGTGTGCCACAGATTACGTGTGCCACAGTGTGAATGTAGGATTGGCCTGAACCGTAGATACACGGTGTACATATGGTGTTTTTGGCAGGGAAATCACCAAATGTATGGTCATATACGGTGTAAGTATGCGGTTCCAGCCAACCCTTGTGCCATGTTATTAGTTGTACCACATTGTGAGTGCACCTCAATTGTGAATGTACATGAGTGCACATGCACCTCTGTGTATATATACGGTTCCAGCCAACCCTATGTGAGTGCATTGCCATGTGCCATGTTATTAGTTGTACCACATTGTGAGTGCACCTCAATTGTGAATGTACATGAGTGCACATGCACCTCTGTGTATATATACGGTTCCAGCCAACCCTATGTGAGTGCATTGCCATGTGAC
>Ga0307947_1003349_pt1 | contig 12921 bp, 11 predicted proteins | sample OrgLakmetagen232_FD_201840 | JGI IMG/M metagenome (GOLD analysis project Ga0307947, IMG submission 201840) | Saline water microbial communities from Organic Lake, Antarctica - #232 | ecosystem: Environmental > Aquatic > Non-marine Saline and Alkaline > Saline | place: Antarctica: Organic Lake...
CTCTCTCTCTCTATCTCTCTCTCTCTCCCTCTCTCTCTTGCTCTCTCTCGCTCTCTCGGCAGACAAGCACGCCCTGCACCCCGTGGCTGCACAGGCCTACTTGGAGTGGGCTGCAGCCAATCCTGAAGCAGCTAGGCTAGCCCGTGAGTACTTGAGGCCTCTCATTAATAAGCTCATAGTTATCAGCTTCCTAGTTTTGGTGTTTCTCACACTGCTGACATTTATGACCTGTGCAGAGCTTTTTTGTGAGAGGATGATTGTGAGAGTGAATTAATAGGGGGAAGGGGCTTGCTGCGTTGACGTGCCTGCCAGCTGATCAGCGTGGCAGAAAAAGGGGGTGCTTGCTTGCTGCTGCCTTTGCTGTTGATGTCGGCGTGGCTTGCTCCTGTGTGTGACCCTCAAGTGGTGTTGATTTGCAATTGAGTTAAATAATGATGCATCTGAGGGTGCACAGCATTCGACGCACGTCATCAGAACTCCCCTGCTCACCCCTTGCGCACAGCAATGGCTGCAAAGGGCTTGCATGCCCCCTTCCATGCATCACCGATGATATGCGTCAGTGCTTCACAAATTGTTATTCCTCTGTACCTGCTGCAGGCAGCCTTGGTGGGACAAACTCCATTGCTCGGGCAAAGGCTGAGGGCTACCACAAGACCATGAGTGAGTTCCTCCAAACTGTGTTTTAATCAAGCTCCAGTGAAATCTTTTGGGTGTTCATGAAGCTACACTCTTGCTTGAGCCCATCGAGCTGCGCGCAATGCAGAAGGAAGAAGCAGGGCTCAACAGTGAGTATTGTTAGAATCAGACAAGTTATCATTTGTTTACACATATGACCATTTAAGAAGTCTAAGTCCAATCGGAGCAGATCAAAAAATATACAGTATAAATACCCTGTGTGCAAACAGGATAACTGTTCCACTGCACTTGTCTGTCTTTGCTATCTCAATAAAGAGTGTGTTGCAGTGAGCTGTGTAGGTGCGCCCCAGCTGTTCACTTGCCTGCGTGTGATGGGGCTGAAGGGCTCTGAGAAGCTTTTGGAGGGATTGTTGGCACTCAGCACCGCCATGCACTGCTTGCACACCAGTACGCACAACCCACCTCACTCCTGCTTGATGGCAGCCCTGAAGTGCTCCTCCGATTTCTTTGCCTTGCCCCTGTGTTAGCTTGTGCCGCAGCTCCTTGGAGGTCACACCCCATGTGCCTCTGCTTCCCAAGCCCATCCACTTGATCATACTTCCCTTTCAGGCATATTGTAATCCTTGTGATTGTTGAACAAGCAGGCGTTGGGATGCATTGGGGGTTTTTGGATCTTCCAACATCATGATGTGGGCTTAATTGAGTAAGTAACTGACTGTTCCCTCCTGCAGATTGTGCGTCAACAGTCCGGACCACCTTGGTGAATCACTTCTCCCGTGACGGCATGAGATACATGGGCTTCAAAGGTAAAAACTATGGAATCCTTTATTCTATGTAGCCTGTACGCGTGTGTGGGCATGTTCGTCCAAGGCCTCCATTTCTGCATTTGCCAATGGCGGGCCTTAAGACTAAAAAATCAGAATTTGCATTCACCCTACTCCTCAAGCCTCACTCATGGGTGAGTGTTGGCTGGGTTTCCTGGTGAGACAAATGCCCAAGAAAAACTGAGATTTAAATCAAGTGAATGGCACTCTATGTCCCAACACACATTCTTGCAGGTGCCACCGACAACATGTCGTGGGAAGACCTGGGGTTGCGGTCAACCCCTTCAGCAATGGACGCACTACCACAAGCATTGGCCTGGACGAGGCCTGCCTAAATAAAAATCTGGTGCCCAAATCCAGAAGTTGAAAGCACATGCACTCAATGCAGTTGCGTGCAATCTCGTCACTGGCTTTACCAGACCAGATTGCACGCAACTGCATTGAGTGCATCACGTGGGGAGGCAACTGCTGTGGGTGTCCATTCAACATAGCTGTGGTTCGTCGGTGGACACTGGGGGACATCACAGGCCCTCTGAAGGTAGTGTACAACGGCCCTCCTCCGGCCCCCCCCTGCAGCTACACCTGGTGAGTGCCTGCCCTCTGTGCAGCCCAGTCACGTGTTCCTCCCCTTGCCGGCTGTAAAACCAGCGTATCCAAAAGAGAAAACGCAAGCACGCACCTGGGGGGCAGCGGTAGCAGGGCCCTCATCAGCGTCTGACGTGAGGTCGATGCCAGAGCTCAACCGATCAGTGGAGAGGAACCCAAACACACGTGTGAATGGTGGACCTGCAGGGCATGCTCAACTACACAAAGTGCCAAAGTCAACCCAAGAAGGCCAATGCGGCCAAGTGAGCGCTGTTGTGCCCCTTCCCTTCCCACGTATGCCTCCTTCCTCTTAGCTGTTTGTGTACTCTGTCTATTTTTGTTTGTTTGTGTCAGCCCACCACCATGCAGGGCGGAAAAATTTGCTGCTGATTGAGCGCAACTGGCATATTGTGTGTTTCATCCAGCTTGCGTAACACCTCCCTGGTCTGAGCCTTGTCTGGTCTGCAGTATGTTGTAGTTTTTGCTGTGGTGTTGAGATAATTGTACCCCTTAAATCTACACAGTCCCGTTATATATTTCTCATGTGATTTAACGTGTTAATGCACACGTAAACATGTTGCATTTCGGGAGCGCTTTCAGTATTGCACCTCCCATACCTTGCTGAGTGTGTGAAAAAGAAACATGCTTCTCGTGTCCTCGAATACCTTGTTTCACCTTCATTCCAAAACAGAAATTATATATGTAATCTGAAGAGTGTATTATGCTCATACAAACGCCCAGCGTGAGATACCCTCAAAAGCTTATTTTAGCCTAGCCTCTAAGCACAGTGTCTTTTGCCAGGCAGATTCGTTACCAAGATTTAATTCACGGATTTAATGCACTGGATATTACATAGGCATATCACCCCAAACTCCAGCAGCAGCCTCACGGCACCCGAATACCATCTTCTTGGTTCCTAACTAAGTGAAAGAGTTGGAGTGGCAGTGATCATTTCAGTGTCAATGATTTCTGCTGTAACTTGTGTGTGATCACCCTAATTTATGAGACCATCTATATCAAGGCTCATAAACTGAATTGTTATGGTCCAAGCCCAAAATTTATCAGCAGACTTTAATTGTATCTGAACACCGTCTTGCTGGTTTTAATAAGAAAAGGGTTGAAGTGACAGTGATCATTCAAGTTTCTATGATTTCTGCTTTAACTTGCATGTCACTTCCCTATGATTTGAAAACATCTGTACCAAAACTTTTAAACTGAATTTACGGCGAATTAGACACCACTATTCTCCTGGGTACCATGGGCAAATAAATCATCTGTGTGTTTTGGGCATAGGAAAACATCTGATACATTGAGGATACTAAGAATGAGGATGGCAATTATGTTCGTACATATAAATCATGCACAAGCAGTTAGTCAGTATACCTACCACATGCTGTCAGGCTGCAAGCCTTGGTAATCCAAACTGAACTAAACTAAACTATTACATGCTGTCAGGCTGCAGCCATCCCATTACAAATAAAGTGATTATCAACAGGCACAACGCTGCTAAACAAACGATTTTCAAAGCGATTCAACAAGGTACACAGAGTGCATGCCTGCTAGCACAAGCAGACGTATGCAGTCGTAAAAAAATGATACAACAAGGCATAATACGCCCTGCAGAAGAGACACAGTTGGGAATGGTTCCAACCTGGCTTTTACCTTCCAAGCTCAATGCACAATAGCAACGGAATTTAGCAAGCCAGATGCAATCATAGTTTCTCCGACCAAGCAACCACGGTTAACACGTATCAAACTAGGGCTGCCAATAATGCAAGAAGAGTTGCCTTCAAGCCTTGTTATATCATTTTTTTGCGCCTGCCTACGCCTGCTTGCGCTAGCAGGCGTGCACCCTGTGTACTAATTGAATCGTTGTATAATAATTTGTAAACAAAATATGTGCAACTTAAGTACTAAAAACAGTCATGGTGTGGGTCTAGGTGCTACGGCACACAACCCCCCTGACCCACTGTTATTTTTCTTTTGCGTGTTTGCGCGGTGGGGGGTTGCCTGGTGTGGGCACCTACGTAACCCCCTCCCTTAATCAATGTGTAACTCACATGCTCTATGCTGACGACCTGACCTTGACAGCTAATGACCCAGTCCAATTGCAGAAAATGTTGAGACGACTTGAATCGTATGCTGCCAGGAAAGGACTTACAGTAAATGTGCAGAAATCCTACATAGTTAATTTTAATGCGTACCGTAATTCTGCAGCTCCTATTTTCGTCTCTACAATCAAGAGCTTAGAGAGAGAGATCATTTTACCTACCTGGGAATGTTATTTGGTAAGCACATGAACTTACACCATGCTGCGTCCCATGCTTTAAGGTCTTCTAATGCAGCTATACGCAGAGTGAAAGAGTTTGGTTTTGGCAAAAGGATTTTTGACAGGCCTCATGCGATGTTGTGGCTTTTCAAGACATATGCATTGTCAGCTGGCATGTATGCCAGTCAGATTTGGTCAACGCAATTTCTGAAGCATGACAATGGTTTCAGCAACCCTTTGCAGGTCGCACACATGGCGTTTTTAAAGAGAATTTTGGGAATTAAATCTACTTCTGCAAACTGGTGTGTGCTTCGAGAATGCGCGCAGGAACCCTTGCAGTATTACTGGTTCAGGTCAGCTGTCAAATTTTGGAACAGGATGGTTGACTCGAACAGCAATACTATACGCGATGTTATGAAAGCAGATCTTTCCCTTGAGAATTCTGGTGCTTCTAATTGTTGGACTAGACAGATGAAAAATGCTTTTAGTGATTTGCAGAATGGCACTGCATACAGAAGTGACTTATTACAATGCAGGAAGCTGAATATCCCAAATTTGCGCATAGACTTGAGATTCAGGCATCAGGCAGTTTGGAGAGAGGCACATGGTCAAGATCCTTGCTCTTGTTAAAACAAGTCTGAGGGTTATCTCAACTGGTTTGCTTTGCCTGAGAGACCGGTTTCTGATGCATGTGCACCATTTGTCTTGCCAGAGTATATGAAGATGGCTCTGAGCAAAAGCGTCATGAGGAACGTAGCTCGGTTCAGGATTCGAGGACATGGGTTGAAGTGTGAAACTGGTTTATATGGTAGGAGTCTGGACAGGAGTGCACGTGTTTGCAATTTGTGTGAAAACGGGGATTATATTCAAGATGAGACACACGTTATTTTTCATGTATCGGCACCAATTCATCCATTTATTTGATAATATTTCTGAAGGTGATGTAAAAGGTTTTGTTTTTCCAACATAACTTAAAAGTTTACAAATTTATTAGTGCAGCCGTCGATCTTTTTTATTGATTATTTTGTTGGGACCTATAGGTTGAGCAGCCATGCCAGGCTGGAGGCCTTTGTCATCCAAACTAAACTTAACCAAGCTGGCTGTGTCATCACTACCAGCGGAGCGATTCTTTCCTTTCTTCTTTATGAAACGAGTTCCCCCCAACAGGAGCCCACGATGTTAATTTCTTAAGCCAGAACAATAGCAAGCTTAATTTTTTCCTCCCATGAACTAATTGCTTTTTATGAGCAGGCCAGAGTCGCACTTCTTGACAGACGGCCCATTTTGTAAAACTTTGTAAACCTTGAAAGCGCGGACATTTTTAGTGTAGGGTTGGCAATTGGCGATCTATAGTTAAATTACAGCGAAATACAAATGCCATGGACAATTTCAGCTGGATCCCTACTGAAAAAAGGAAAAAAATTCAACAGCAGAAGGTTGTGTGTTTCTCTTTTTTAAACAGGGGATCCTTGCGGATAGAAAATAAATGAGAGGGGAACATGAGTCTGAGTCTAGCACATGGGTTTATTGACAGGCAATTTGGTTCTGCGGAGAGCTGATAAATATTCAATCCAACATCACCTAATAAGCTCCGCTTATGCTGCCCTGTCCTGTACACCTTGGGACCCCTGGCTCTGTAGCAACTGTAGCAATAACCAGCGCAGACTGGGATCACGTCAAGCTATACAAAGGGGACCCTGCCGTGCATCACCGAACGACCATGTTCATACCAGAACACACGCTACCATAGCGCATAACCAGCCAATACCAGACAAACGTGACGCATGCACAGTTTCCGGAGAGCTCCATCACTTGCTACATTGCTTAAGAATCCAAAAGTTCAGTAGAGACTGCTTTCTAATGCAACTCCATCAGAGGCAACTCTGTTTTAGCGTGAGCATAACCATCCTCTTCACAACCCCTCGCGCCAAAAAAACATGCACATTAGTACACTTACGATATCACAGGGTACTTTGAGGTGTAAGATTGCACCATGCAAGAGTGACCAAAGAAAATAGGTCATCAAATCTGAGACGCACACATCCACACACGCGTCTTCAGAGATACATACGTTCACACGCTAATGGTAAGCACATAATTGTATTTGCTTTCAAGCACAGAGGTCATGGCAAGCAGTTGTTGTGTGTTCTGATGGAGGGGGAACAAAATCACAAACCAGTGAATTGAACAAATGCATGGGGATAGCAAGATGGCCTACTTCATGTTGTAAAAACACACAATATAGCACACGAGACAGGAGACCCTGTAGATTATCACAGTACACAGACACACTGCACTTATGGATGCGAATACTACACATTGAGATGGCCACTTGAAAGACCGTGTAGGGCAATTTGATTCAACCCCAGTAAAACGAGCGGCTACTTTTAGAGCCTGCTACACACAAAATGCATCCAAGCAAAAATGCTAGAAGCCAATGATGACGTTCTGCCTCCTACCAAAGTGACTATCGAAATGACGTCCTGCCTCCTACCTAAAAGACACCCGTTGCGACGAAAGCCAGCTGCCCTCGACAGACCAATAGACAGACAAAAATTGCAAAACCACTGGTGCCGATGCTGCACACCTCCTGTTTTGCGGTGCCAGCGCAAGCAGTCATACCCCCCCTCAAACTCCACCTCAAGCAGTCGTACACCAATCAATCAGCAGTAAAAAGTGACAATCACAGCAGGATGCTTAGAACAGTACAAACAGCCTCATCAGCTACAAACCCCACCCTCTGCTACCCCCTTGGGGTATGAGCCAGGATAGCGAGAACTAAAACAATCCATCCCCCCTACATCACAGACCTACCATCTAGCTTCTAGCCCTGTTGTCTCTGTACCAAGTCAGCTTTATCAGGAGGGCAGTGCTCATCCAACATCTCATCAGTTTTACGCTCGCATGACCCGCCCTTGTGCCTGACACCCCTCTCATCCAATGGCCACGGCTGGTTTTATTTTGCATGTAGTAGCGACTGAAACAGCAGCCGCAGCTGAATACACGGAGCCCTCCCACACACTAACACACGCACCCCCCTATTGCAGTGTAAGCATGTTTTTTCTGTTGTCATCTTGTCTGAAAGACCATGGCTAATACAATTCATCCCCCCAAATTTAGCAAGACACATGGTATGCACACAAACACTGAGAAGCATGTTTTCTGTCGTCATCTTGTCTGAGAGACACGTGGCTAATACAACCCCACAAATTCAGCACGACACATGGCATGCACAAAAACATTCTGAATGGAACAACTAAATGACAGTAAAGGACAGGCTTCGAGCTCACTGTGCATGTGCAACACCCATTCAATTCACTTCATGACCACGTTCTAAGAGCACAATCAGCAGTTCTGGACTTAAAAGACTAATAAAAAAGGACACTAGCACGGGGTGTATGGCGCTGGCCCAGGCACATGTTACCGTACAGGGTTTGCGTGCTGCTTTCTTTATGTGCGTGCGTATGGATGAGGAAGCAGGAACCGCAGCAAGCCACAGGTAGGCACAAGCGCACAGGCCCACAAACACTCATGCCTTTAACAGCTGCATCGAGCATCACGCGCCGTAAACAGCTGCAACAGCTGCAACAGCCACATCAGCTGCGTCGAGCATTGCACACCGTTAACAGCTGCATCGAGCATTGCACACCGTAAACAGCTGCATCGAGCATCACGCACCGTAAACAGCTGCGTCAAGCATCACGCGCTGCCACACGCAAGCCCATTCCACGGCCCAGATCGAGCATTATTTTCTCTGAGGGCAATACTCATTTCAAGCACACATGCGTACTTAGGTTGGACAGGTACAAACTTAGAGGAGCATGTATTACTAGCAGTGCTGCGCACACAGGCCTCACATGCTTTTGCATCTACGCACTGCTAGTGACAGCCTGTGCGGGCGGCGGAACACGCCGATGTGTGACATACACGTGCACCGTGGGGGGGAGATTGCTGCTTGGAAGCAAGCCCACTCGCCTAATATTTAGGCTGCCAAGTCCAGCACACACACACACATGCAAATGCGCGCACACATGCACAAGCACGTGTGTGTGTGCGCGTGTGTGCACGTGTGGCTGCTCACTTGCGCATCATTTGAAACGCCACGTGCAGTGCACGATCTCCCAGAGGTAGGTTGTGCAACGAAGACACAGCTTTGCCTGCTGATATTGGGTCTGCAAAGTTCACAAAGCCACAGCTGCGGCTTTTGCCGCTGTCATCTTGAAGCACCTGCAGAGGGAGTGAACGGGAGCATACATGTGTGTGTGTATGTGTGTGTGTGTGTGTGTGTGTGTGTGTGTGTGTGTGTGTGTGTGTGTGTGTGTGCGCGCGCGCGTGTGAGTGAGCGAAGTGAGTGAGTGAGTGAGGAAGGTAGATGCGTATGTCTGTGAGACAATGTGTGTGTGTGTGTGTGTGTGTGTGTACGTGCATGGCGGTAGATAGGCACAAAGCTAATTGAGGGGTGAGTTTGTACACGTAGGGTTGGCCAGAGCCGTGTAAATATATACTAGAAATGACCGTATCTTTGGTGATTTCTTTGCCAAAAATACCGTATACCGTTCGTTTACGATCACTTCGTGACCACACTTTCAAATAATTAATTAAATTTTCGATTTCAGTTCGTGAGGGGGTCTGGGGATTAATTTTTTAGTTCAAGACTTCGGGACCCTGTCGGGAATTACTTTTTGAGTTCGAGAGCCCCCCTGTGAATGCTGCCTGTGCACTGCTACTGCTGTTTGTTATGGCTGAGGCTGAAGCTGTGGCTGGTGCTGCACAGTGATGTTGCACCGCTTCTCACGGTCCCGCTGCAGAGCAGCCAGCCTTTCAGCTGGGGACTGGGGCTTCAAGAACCTGGCCAGGGGGTTCACACTGGCGCGCTTGGAGCTCATTTTGAAATTCCCTCAAAACCATTATAAATAATAAATCTATCGCTTCGAAGTCAGTTCGGAGCCTCCAAGAATTAATACGTTTTCCGGCCAAATAATTAATTAATTTCTGAAGTGATCGTAAACAAACGGTATACAGCGTATATATACGGTTCTGGCCAACCCTGTGTATGTGTGTAAGCGAGTGATTGAGTGGGATGTGACTCAGATGGGAGAGAGTTGCTTTAGGGTCAACGTGTTAATTAAAATGTTCTTCTTAAGTCAATTGTTAAGAGGAGTACTTTGCAAGATGCGTTCCTTTAAGAGGTATGATGCCCAAATTGTTGTAATGTACCCAAAACTCTTGACAGAAGGCTGTCCCCATGAACAACCCCCCCCCACCAGTCTCACTTAACTCTCCACCCAATTCAAAGCCACCTATACCTCATCTGAATGCAAGATACTTGATGTTATATCTAAATCCTTGACATTTGCTGTAAATTTGGCATTCTGGAAAGCTGTGTAGGGCCCGGAGCGTATTTTGCACCCACTTTGGCAGGGAAAAGGTGCATTTATGAAGTTGCCCCGATCGACCACTGCTTCAGGTTATAAGCATTATAAATGTTATATAACAATTCTGCCATGTCGAGTTTGGGGCAGGGGTACTGGGAATGCCTGCAAGTGGGAGGCACTCACACTAGGGACACAGGGGGAAAAGACAGAAGAATCTGTCGCTCCACACCTGCTGCGAGTTTCAGCCTGTTTTTTGCTCTCAGAGGTGCGGGCAATTGAAGTGCGTCAAATGAAATTCGAATGGGGCCAATCGATGGGCTGTGTGAAAAACAATGAGTTTTTCCTGAATTACGCAGCACAATTTCTGTGTTGCACTTGCGACCACAGCTGCTCCCGTCCCCAAATTCACATCAAAGATGCGGGTGTTTTTGCTAAGTTTCTCCCCAGTCTCTGCACCCCTCTCCAACTGCCAAGCACTTGCTGAAGGAGCAGAAAGTCAGCTATCCGACGCATGTCTCAGGTCTCAAAACGGTGCAGGGGTTACAGAGATATGGTGACTCAAAGTTAAGCGGGACTGTTTGGCTTGCAAAGGGGGGGAGTTGTTCACGGGGACTGCCAGAATGGAAGACCCTAGACTGTCAGGGATTTTTTCTATCAAAGCAATGAAGTAGCGAGCCATTTACAAGGCACATTTTAATGAACAATCACACCTTAGCAGCGTAAATGGCCCCAAACTGTGCGCGGTTAACTAAGTAAAAAACTTGGTTACCCATATTTCTACCTATCCATCCGCCCCCCCTTCCACACACAGACAGTCAGCGGGCGCACCTTGACAGAGTGGATTGCCCCAAAAGGCGCAAACTTTTCGTACAGGTACAGCTTGTCCGCGTCATCTGGCATATTTTTGACATACCTGCAGCAAGCGATACGCAAGGTTGGTCAGTGCGCACATACGGTACATACGTTCTGCCCTGCTGAAGGAGGATCGGCACGCGCGCGCGCACACACACACACACACAGGACACTGCTGAAGGAGGATCTGCACGCTCTGCAAGAGGGAATCATTCCCCTGCTCATCATTTGTCTGAGGGGACGCCTAAGATGAACTACCACACCTTGTGTGTGTATGTGTGTGTGTGTGTGTGTGTGTGCGCGTGGTTCCCTCAAAGAATATTTCGAGATTGCTCTCTGTAACACAGTTAAAAATTGTACCGTCACTGGTGGAATGAAGTGCTGGTGGAATGAGGCATGAACGACAGAAATAGATTACACAGCAATATCATACTTGCTGCCAATTAAACAATTGTACCGTCACTGGTGGAATGAAGTGCTGGTGGAATGAAGTGCTGGTGGAATGAAGCATAAACGACAGAAATTGATTAAACAGCAATATCATACTTGCTGGCGGCACCCGAGTTCATTGACGAGCAGATGGCAACCTAGGTTGTGATCATTAGCATAATTTGAAGTATGAGCTGGCAAGGTCATTTAGACATGCAATACTTTTATTTAGTAATTTTCAATCGATAGGCACTGTATTTTTGCCATATATTCACTTTGATACACTTTTAGCAGTACGCACATGTATGGTCCTGTCCTGACCCTGCACAATTGTGACGTACCCATTTTGTGCGTCACCTACCACATTTGGAATTCAATTTCCATTAAGATGGAAGTGTCTCTGCTGCTTTTGACATTGCCACGTTCTCAGCATGATCATCAGGAGTGATAATTTGTCACGTTCTCAGCATGGTCATCATTAGGGTTGGCCGGAACCATATATATACGGTGTGTATACGGTATTTTTGGCAGGGAAATCACCATCTATACGGTCACATACGGTGTATATATACGGTTCTGGCCAACCCTAGTCATCAGGAGTGACAATTTGTGAACTATCACCGACAGACGCACTGGGAGCGACATGTAGTGACCCACAGACACAATAGGTGCCATACTTCCTGACCCATCACCCACAAACGCACTGGGTGTGGCATTCTGAGACCCATCACCCACAAATGCACTGGGTGTGGCGCTCAGTGACCATTACCCACAAACACACTCATTGTGGCACTCAGAGACCCATCACCCACAAACGCACTGGGTGTGGCACTCAGTGACATTTACCCACAAACACACTCATTGTGGCACTCAGAGACCCATCACCCACAAACACACTCATTGTGGTGCTCAGTGACCATTACCCACAAACACACTCATTGTGGCACTCTGAGACCCATCACCCACAAACGCACTGGGTGTGGCGCTCAGTGACATTTACCCACAAACGCACTGGGTGTGGCGCTCAGTGACCATTACCCACAAACACACTCATTGTGGCACTCTGAGACCCATCACCCACAAACGCACTGGGTGTGGCGCTCAGTGACCATTACCCACAGACACAATGGGTGCCATACTTCCTGACCCATCACCCACAAACGCACTGGGTGTGGCGCTCAGTGACCATTACCCACAAGTGCACTCAACGTGGCACTCTGAGACCCATCACCCACAAACCACTGGGTGTGGCGCTCAGTGACATTTACCCACAAACACACTCATTGCGCCACTCAGACACCCATCACCCACAAACGCACTGGGTGTGGCACATAAAAAGGCACATTGCCCACAAACACACTAAGTTTGGCCCTCAGCAACCCAATGCCGGGAAACACATCGCTCATTAAAACGCTGGGTTCGACACTTTGTGACCAAGCACCCACAAACACATAGGATCAAGACATAGAGATCCCAGCTGTCATTTGCAGTGCGAGCTGAAAGCAAGACTGCATTTCAAGCAGCCATCTGTCTGCAATGTTCTCAACCAGTCCTGCAGCGCACGCTTACGCGCCTCACTGCGTGTTTGCAAGGCCAAATATTCCACATACCTCATTGCATGATTGCAAGGCCAAATATTTCACACACCTCACTGCATGATTGCAAGGCCAAATATTTCACACACCTCACTGCATGATTGCAAGGCCAAATATTCCACATACCTCACTGCATGATTGCAAGGCCAAATATTCCACACACCTCACTGCATGATTGCAAGGCCAACTATTTCACGTACCTCACTGCATGATTGCAAGGCCAAATATTTCACATACCTCACTGCATGATTGCAAGGCCAAATATTCCACATACCTCACTGCATGATTGCAAGGCCAAATATTCCACACACCTCACTGCATGATTGCAAGGCCAACTATTTCACGTACCTCACTGC
>Ga0307947_1003351_pt1 | contig 12917 bp, 16 predicted proteins | sample OrgLakmetagen232_FD_201840 | JGI IMG/M metagenome (GOLD analysis project Ga0307947, IMG submission 201840) | Saline water microbial communities from Organic Lake, Antarctica - #232 | ecosystem: Environmental > Aquatic > Non-marine Saline and Alkaline > Saline | place: Antarctica: Organic Lake...
CTACCACACCCCACTCTACCACACCCCACTCTACCACACCCCACCCTACCACACCCCACTCTACCACACCCCACTCTACCACACCCCACCCTACCACACGACTCACCATCCCTCTCCCCTCCAGCATTGCTTCCGAACTTACCGTCCCCTGATCCAACGCGCTCACGCTCCATCCTTTTCAAGCTCAGATCAGATACGTACCTACACCTGCCCTAGCCGACTCCCACTCCGCCACACCACTCTACCACAAGACTCACCATCCCTCTCTCCTTCAGCACTCCCGTCCCCTGATGCAACGCGCTCACGCTCTGCCTCGCTCAAGCTTGATCCTGCGCCTGCACCTGCCTTGGCGGGGGCTGCAGCCAGTACCGCCCACGAGGGGCAGCTGCGCAGCGCACAGTCCCTCAGGGCGGGTTGCAGGTCGCAGAACACCTCCAGCAGCTGGTGGGCAGCCTGTGTGATAGCAAGAAGTATTGAAGGTTGAGGGGGCTACGGTACAACTCCAGCAGCTGGTGGGCGGCCTGTGTGATGGCAAGAAGTATTGAAGGTTGAGAGGGCTATGGTAAAACTCCATCAGTTGGTGGGCAGCCTGTGTGGTTGCGACTGTGCAATGTACTCAATGACAACGCATCGGTGATTGATCAAATGTCTGGATGAGCAGGGCTCAGTGGGTCGAAGCTCAGGGCAAAGTGCAGATTGCAGAGCACCCCCAGCAGCTGGTTAGTGGCCTGTAAGATGACACACAGCATACAACACTAAATTAAGTTCAGGTAGTGTGGAGGTTGAGGGGGTCACAGTATAGGTCCAGCAGCTGGTGGGCGGGCTGTGAGTGAGCGCTATTTCCTTATTGAGGTCTGTAGTGTCTAGATGCCTGATTGAGTACGGATTGGTGGGTGGCTAGGGGCTTGGTGTTGGGAGTACACGTTCACAAGATGCAAAGGGCTTGGCATTAAAAGTGTGCTGCGTTTAAATAGATAAGTTTGGATCACACACCACCAAAACACACACACTGCTCCTCCCACCTGGAAGTCATAGCACGCAAAGCGCCTAGCGTTGAAGTGTGCCGCGCTGTGAGGTGCAGAGGCACCTCCCCCGACGGACCCACGTGGAATCAAGCCTGGGGCCTGGGGCGCTTTGGTCACGTCTGCGCACCACATACATCCAAATCACAGAGCACGTTATATTACACGCTCCTAAGATTTGCAGTGCATGCTACACCACATGCATTCAAAACACAGTGCATATCTCATCACACGCATTATAAGGCTCGATGTGCGTGCTATACCAAGTACACCAAAACAAAATGCGTAATGGTGTGATTGTTAGTAGTACACACAGAGACACTGACACTGACAGACGTACAAATAAGCGTGTAGGTGCATGTGTGTCCAAAAGACACGGCAGCGACGGCCTAAAAAGAAGCTTGCCTGTGGTGGCATTGGTGACAGAAACACGCACGTGGGACAGGCATCGGATGGCAAGGGTGGAGCCAGAAATAGAGAGACAATGGAGGGCAATACATAAGCCAGATTGGTGACAAAAACAAAGAGCCATTGGACGGCAGTCCATAGGGAAGGGTGGAGCCAGAAATAGCCAGGTGTTGGACGGCAACTCACAAGCCAGAGTGAAGCCAAAAACAAAGAGACATTGAATGGCAGTGCATAGGCACGGGTGGAGCCAGAAATGACGTGCATGTTCCTTGGCAAGCATACTAACCTGGAAACACAGGCACGCTTACGAGGAAGGCACCAGACGGCAGTGCAGAGGTAGACGCGGAGCCAAATGGCAATTTGCAGGCTTACCAGTGGACCTATAGGGCAGGAGGTTGTTTTTGCCTTACCTGGAGTAGCAGGAGCGCTTGAAGGAGAGGCTGAGCTGGAGACTAGGAAAGCAGGTTTCTCAGTGGGAGATGCAGAGGAAGGGGGCGGGGCTGTGGCGGCTGCGTTGGGTGGAGAGACGAGAAAGAGGGAACTTAGATCAAAAATTGTATTGCACTAAGGGGGAGAAATGAATACAGAAGAGTGAGCAGTCTGTGTGGCAATAATGATGCCCAATGCGGGTGCCAATACGAATGCTGCTGAACAATCTACACAGACAGCACTAATGCATGACGCAACAACTCACAGCCCCTAAACAAGCAATACAAACTACAGACCCAACAGAAGGCTCTGGCACTTGCCCCACACTGATATCAACCCTCATCAATGTTGGGCAAAGGACAAAGTGATCTCCTTCAAAACTGTGGACTTACAGGCTGCTACATGCTGAGCATCTGGTTATGAACCTCGCCACACTTGCCCGCATAACAAGCACATAACAAGCACAACACATACGCCTCACTTTACATCTCCACATTCACCTCACATCACACCTCCACATTCACCTCACATCACACCTCCACATACACCTCACAGCACATCTCCACATACACCTCACATCACACCTCCACATACACCTCACATCACACCTCCACGTACACCTCACAGCACACCTCCACATACATTTCACCTCACATCTCCACATACACCTCACCTCACATCTCCACATACACCTCACCTCACACCTCCACATACACCTCACCTCACATCTCCACATACACCTCACATCACACCTCCACACCACCCATACATCACTCTCACCCACACCATCACGATGACATGTGCATTGATGGCACTTGCCTGTGTCGGTGAAACACTGATGCAAGGCCACACCTCTGGGCATATCAAATAATGAATATGACCGGTTCAAGACCACAAATGTGTCTGCGCCAGTGAAACAATGATGCAAGGCCACACCTCTGGGCACCAATGAAGTGATGACCATGAACAACTATCCAAAGCACACCTACCTGCACCAAGGCGCAGGTGCCGACCAGCTTCTGACACCACCCTGGGCAGCAAAGACGATGTCAGCAGTCCTTCGTCACCCCCTGAGGAAGCCCATGCCTGGGGAGTGTGTGTGTGTATACGTGTGGGTATATGTGTGTGTATGTGTTTGCGTGTGTGTGTGCATGTGTGAGTATGCGTGTGTACGCCTGTGTGTTGTGTGCGTGAGTGTGCATGCACGTGTTTACATTTGTGGTGCTCTTTTGTGTGTGTGTTTGGTAGCATGTATGCACAAGTGCTAATGAATGCACATACCCAGGCAACACATCAAAAAGCTGGCGTCTAAATCACTCTGCGTCTCAACCTGACCACCATTTGAAGCGCGTGCATGCCCGCTGCTGCCATGCTACACACACACAAGCAAATTGCACCTGAAGCGTAGGCGCGCCTGAAGCACAGGCAAGAAAGGTACGTGCTCTTTGCTGCCATGCTATGCTATGCTATGCTAAGCACAAACAGACCCCACCTGGAGCACAGGCAAGAAAGAGGAGATGGCCAACCGGGCGACGTCCTCCACTCCATCCTGAGCAAGCTGCAGCAGCAGCTCCTGTGCGATTTGAAGTGGGCACGAGAATGGGTATGGTGCTCGTTTGGCTCTAGGGTTTGAGCAAATGCAATGTTGTGTGTTTGAGCGAGGAATGGCCAGCTCTGCAGGATTCAAGTACATACGCGCATGCTTGGTGAGTAATTGAGTCGGTGTGCTCATGCGTATTTGAGCAAGTGCATCATGTTTAAATAGCGCACAAGAAAGAAATCAAAACCGAGGTTGGTAATGAGGCCACGCGGTGATGGTTGTAGAGCTAAATGCATCTTTAAGTCGCTCATATCCTAAGCATGGAGTTTAGGCGATGCTGTGCTATTGATGATACACACCATGCGCCCTAACTTCAAGCATGACATAGTCTTTTCCAATTACGAAATTGGTGTGTATACTGATCAGCACGTGTATTAGGTATTGCGTGATGTGTATATGTACGTATGAATAAAATGAAGCAGTGTTAGTTTGTACCATAATGCATGATGCAGTGCCCATGCATCTTAAGCCCCCCCATACCTAAACACACAAGCTCACGTCTCAAGCAAGCATGACGTAGTGTCAGGTGATGCAGCTATTTTGTGTTACCAAGCCGCGCGCTCGCGCCACAACCAAGCATGACGCAGTATCAGGTGATGCAGCTCTTTTGTGTTTCCAAACCGCGGACTCGCACCTCAAGCAAGCATGACGCAGTATCAGTTGATGCAGCTCTCTTGCTTTTTTAAGCTGCACGTCTCAAGCAAGCATGACGTAGCATCAGGTGATGCAGCTCTTTGTGTTTCCAAACCGCGCGCTCGCACCTCTAACATGATGTAGTAGTGACGTGAGAAGGCGAGCCGCCTGGGTCCAAGCAGCGTGATCAGCCCCCCAATGGCAGCTTCTCTGACCTGCAAAGCAGGAGGGTGGTACACAGGACAAGTTGACAGGGTGGTGGATGCTAGTTGTGTAAGGACTGTTTAAATTGTTATGTTGTCCTGGTCAATGGTGTGAGGACCTTTTGTAGAATGTTAGGGCCTTTTCCGATTGAGAGCACAGTGACAGAGATGCTCTGAAGCGCACGCTCACTCAAATCAGTGCAGTCTTTGGCGGCCTTGACTTGAGGTCACTAAAACCATACCATAAATCTAGGCCTTTTTTTTGTGTGTGCCCTCCCAACGACCCCCTTCCTCCACACTTTATCCCCAGCCTCGTTACAACATTGCCACCACCGTCTCCATCCTTACAGCCACTACTCACAACAAGACAACAGCAGGTGGCGCCACCAGGTGCCTACACATGCCAAAATGAGGCAAAAGAAACTCCCCACACAGTGGCACACACATCTACCTGCTCCATCCTGGTGCTCACGCATAGCGTCAAACACACCTACCTGCTCTATCCTGTCCTCTGCTAAGCAATGCAGCTAAAACAATTCCACAAACACACATACATACACAATGCCTTAGGCATAGCACCCCCCACACACCTACCCGCTCCATCCTGTCCTCTGCCAGCTGATGCAGCTAACGAATGCACAAACGTAGTGCCTTACACATACAGCGTCCCCCCCCCCCCACACACACCTACCTGCTCCATCCTGTCCTCTGCCAGCCGGTGCAGCTGAGGCAGCAGGGTGTGTGCAGTGACCGCAAGATCGACCAACGCGCACGGCTCCCCGGGGTTTAGAAGTGCATGCAGCTGTTCAGCAACTAAGACACGTCGCTCTGTGGAGGGGCTGGAGGCCTGCCAAATTAAAAAAAAACAAGTTCAGCAACTAAGACACGTCGCTCTGTGGAGGGGCTGGAGGCCTGCAGGAAGGGTGGTGAGCATTCATGGGTGTGTGCTTGCGTGAATGTACGTGTGTTTGAAGTGTGTGAGATGAGGGGGCTGGAGGCCTGCAGGGGGTGGTGAGCATTCATATGGGTGTGTGATTGTGAGTATGTATGTGAGGGGGAGTGCGTATTGGATTGTATGAGGGAGAGGCATGCAGGGGGTGGAGATCATTCATGGGTGAGTGCTTGTGTGAATGTACGTGTGTTTGAAATGTGTGAGATGATGTGTGCATGTTGGGAGTGCACAATCAGACGTACGCTTATGAGTACGGATGTGAGCAAGTGTGTTTGTGTGAGAGTGTGTGTATGCGCGTAATAAAGAACAATAACATATTGTACGACTGAGTCCCCGCATTCTGTTGCGCTGTCGTCTTGTGTGTACACTTAGAGTGCTTAGAACAAGTGCGGAGATCGAAAGAAAAATCTACACAGGCAATGAACCACCACTTTCCACGGTGAATATGAAAAAGGAGCCACTATGGTACCGAGTGCTGTGAAACTCCTCCAACACAGAAAAGAACAGGAAAATCGATGGGGATTGACTAGAAACTGCAGCTGATCCCCCCCTCCTTCACTTTAACACAGACTCTCACACACACTCCCCCCCCCTCGCACCTGCTTCACACACATGCCCAGCACCTCCTGCGCTGCCCACGTGGGCCCCAGCACCGCAGCAACTCCCGCACATAGCCCCACCACAGCCCCCCTTTGTGCGGGGTCTGGGGTCGCTACTCCATTGAACACGAGCCCCACAAGGGCACGTTGGGTTTCCGGGTCAAGGGTGGCGAGGATGACAGTCTGCATGTGTCGGGGGGAAAGAGGGGGGGGCATCAGTTTGTGAGTACATGTGTGTGGGGGGAAGGGGTGGGTATACAGGGGGTTCTGATGTGAACTTAAAAGAAAAACAAGTGTGCAAGCACAGCACCAGATTGGTGTGTATGTAGGTATGCATGCCAAGGCTTGTGTGAAGGAGAGGCAGGAAAATTGGGAAAGGAAAGCTGCCATCGCAAAATGAAACAGGCATCCTTTTTTGTACGCCTTCACAATTTCACAAGCCTACAGCATGTCAGTCACTCATACCTCATACACAAACTTACATGCAAACATGCACACCAACATACATTGAAATCACACAACAAATAACATGCACACAAGAACATTAAAATTGCATGCAGCACTTTTAGCTGTGGGTGCTGGCATGACGCTGCAGAGTGTCACACGCACACACACGCACAAAGACACATGCACACACACACACGCAGACACACACACACACACGCAGACACAAACACAAATACACACTCACAAAGACCAGGCACCACAGGCACCCAACCCGCACCTGCACCATGGGCAGCATCTCCAGCCGTGACTTGATAGTAAGTGCCGGCATGATACGGGGCAGAAGCTCAGTGAGCTGAGATACGATAGCGGCCAGCGCAAGCATGTGCCGTTGCTGCTGCTCAGCCTGCTCTCTCTCCAGGGCATCAGCTGCAGTTAGACGGATGAATATGTACGATAGCTATACGTGAGTTGAGACATGATCGTGGCCAGGGCAAGCATGTGCCGCTGCTGCTGCTCAGCCTGCTCTCTCTCTCTCTCTCTCTCTCTCTCTCTCTCTCTATCTCTCTCTCTCTCTCTCTCTCTCTCTCTCTCTCTCTCTCTCTCTCTCTCTCTCTCTCTCTCTCTCCAGGGCATCAGCTGAAGTTGAAAGGCAAACACGCATGATAGCTGTGATGTGATCTGAGACACTATAGTGGCCAGCAAGTGCTGCTGCTACTCAATTTGCTCCTGTTCAAAAGCATAAGAAATTGACACACGATGCTCTCTTTTTGTAAAATAAGGCGAAATTTGCCCAAAAGGTTTGCTTCTCTATATTTTGCTTAAAATACAGCCGCACATTTAAAACATTCATTTATATGACTAAAATCGGTGTGTTCTTACACTGAAAAAAGGATAAAAGCCGAGGGCAAGAAAATAATACACAGTTTGGATTTAAAGTCCATGCGAGCCTAACTTACTGCCGCATAAAAGTTGACGCATGTCTACCACCGCACACACACATACACACACATACAGACACACACACACCTGCTGTGCTACTTTGCTGCTCCAGCTCTTGTTGCTGGTGGCCCTCATGTCTTGCTGAGGCTGCGCGTTCAAAGCTGCTCCGACCCAAATCCTTTATCCTGGGTTCCGTGCGCACGCGTGCGTGAGTGTTAGCCACGGTAGCTTCAAATCACGCACACCATCCCTAAGACTAGCAAACATACACCAAACCGTGGAAACTTGCTAGCAGATATCTGATACAGTCACTCCATCCATCCACACACACACACCTCTCCCCTGAAGCCATTGCTGCCGCTTGAAGTGCCTCCACCTTGACACGCAGCTGTGCAACATCCTGGGCTAGCGCAGCTGCCTGTGCAAGCATGGTGTATGTATGTTGTATTTGTTTGTGAGTGCATTGCTGCCATTTGAAGCGCTTCGATCTTGACACGCAGCTGTGCAGCATCCTGGGCTAGCGCAGCAGCCTGTGCAAGCATGGTGTATGTGTGTTGTATTTGTCTGTGAGTGCATTGCTGCCGCTTGAAGTGCCTCCACCTTGACACGCAGCTGTGCAGCACCCTGGGCTAGCGCAGCTGCCTGTGCAAGCACGGTGTATGTATGTTGAATTTGTTTGTGAGTGCATTGCTGCCATGTGAAGCGCCTTAATCTTGACACGCAGCTGTGCAACATCCTGGGCTAACGCAGCTGCCTGTGCGTGCAGCATATGTGCGCACTTGTTCTTCAAGTGTGCGGGTTTGTGGTTTGTGCGTATGTACGTGTGAGTGTGTGTGTGTATGTATGTATGTGTGTGTGTGTGTGCGTATGTACGTGTGAGTGCGTGTGTATGTGTGTAAGTGTGTGTGTGTGTGAGAATGTTGTGGAAAAAAACGGAAGAGCAACAGGTGGACTTTAGACGTTGGATAAATTGCAGTAGTACGTATGAGAGCAAGTATCTTCAATCTGACAGCCCTCTCACGTTTCATGGCTCCCCCTTACTAAAGCCTGTGCCTGACCCAAGAGAAGTGCAGGCAGTTCATAAACTCTTGGAGGGTACATAGGCATGGGCTGCACTCACAACGAGCTATCTCTGCAGCTCTGCCAAATTACACGCATGCTTGCGCTGCAACTGCTTCTTGTTCCACACATGAGCACGGGTTGTCCTTGTGCTTCCTGAGGCGGCTGCCATGCCTCTCATACCTCTCACGCACGCACGCGTGCCGCCTCGGCTTCTGCTCAGCCCTTGCAGCCCTTTAGACCCATACACTGCACACGCTGCACACATCATGCCTCTTATACCTCACACACACATACATACACATACACTTGTGCACGTAACGCCTCAGCTTCTACCTTGGCCCTTGCAGCCTTTTTTACACATACACTGCACACGCTGCACGTGTCATGCCTCTTATACCTCACACACACACACACACACACACAAACACACACACACACGCACACACACAAACACACACACACACCTGTGCACGTGCCGCCTCGGCTTCTGCCTGGGCTTGCCCCAGCAGCTCTTGCAGCTGCTCCACTTGGCCTCGCTCGCTGGCAGCCGCCTGTGCTGCTACAGCATGAGTGCTGGCAACGGCAGCCAGAGACTCCAGGCCTGCACACAAAGCAAACAGTTGTGTTTTGTGGGCCACTTGCGCCTGTGCTGCTACAGCCTCAGTGCTGGCAAAATCAAGATTACATGTGCATGTACAAGTCTCCTCCTGGATTTGTCGTCAATAATACCATAATACCCTAAAATATGTTGCTCTTGCCATGAAATCAATGGTATCATTGTAGACATCAATGATATGACGCTGACAGCAGCTGGTGGGTACCCGTACAGAAAGCTTTACATACATGAGCTGGGCAAGCAAAATAAGTGAGTCTGTACAAACATCAGCCGGGCATGCAGCAGCCAAAAATGCAGCTGCAGTTAAATGGTTAAACAACACTATCCTTGTGCATGCACAGTTCGTTTAGTCCAGTTCGTATATCGGCGTTCAGATGTGCACACTTTTTATTCAAGGCCTACAGACACCACGCACAGCGACGCACAAACACACACACACATACACCCCTTGCTAAACTGCGGGGAGTCACACCAACGTGAAACACGCATGCACACAGGCACACATATGCACACATTCACTTACATATGCACCTTGCTGTTCTGCAGGGGAGTATGACAAAGTCGAATGCTTTTGCACACAGGCACACATGCACACACACACACTCACACACACTGACTTGCATACACACCTTGCTGTACAGCAGGGGAGAATGACAAAGACGAATGCATTTGCACACAGGCACACATGCGCACACACGCATTGACTTGCATACGCACCTTGCTGTACAGCAGGGGAGCGTGCAAGCTGGTGCCAGCGCCACAGGGCAAGGCCAGGGTGCTGTTGGGGCTGAGAGGGAGATGTGCTTGCAGCGTCAGAACGGTGGAGGTGGTGTTTGCCCGTGGACAGGCACACCATGCTGTCTGTTGCTCCAACACCTGCCTCCTCTTGAAGGGTCAGAGCGCTGTACCCGTGCAAACATGTTTGGGGTGTGCGTGTGTAAATTTGTGTGTGTATGTGTGCTTGTGTGTGTGCGTGTGTGTGTGCGTGTGTGTCTAATATGTGTGTCGCGTGTCAGTGTATGTGTGTTTTATTACGTGTGACAGTATGTGCATGTGTGCATCCTATACTCATGTGCTTATGTGTAATGTAAATCATGCATTTGGCCTGGCCTCTTGGCTCACCTGGTCTTAAAGCCCTGCCAGACCAAGAAAGCCACCATGCTGCCATTGATGTCCTGTGCAGCAGAGATTCAGGGGCAGGTGTCGTGCGATGAGCTCATCAATGTTTGTGATGGATGCTACAGTGCACTATTTTATGTCCCCTTCACAGCAGGGAATAAGATAGGTGGCGGAGCAGCATATTTGTAGCGCCTTTAACATTTCACACATCATTTCGACAGCTGCCACTCACTCAATGGACACGCAGCTCTGAGTTCCGAGTCCAAAGTGCATCTCTCACACATACACATACACATACACACATACGCATATGCACACACAAACCTTACAGTCACCGGCAGTGGGCTCGCCCACACGTGACCAGTCAAAGGAGGCGGTAGCATCTCCTTGTGTGGCATGTTGAGCCCAGCCGTTGCCCAAAGCAGAGTGCGGCTGGTACCCTCCTGAAGGCTGCTGCTGCTGCTGCTGCTGCTGTTGTTGCTGCTGCTGAATTCTCTTGTCATTTGGTATGGAAGAGGCCGCCTGCTCCTGCATGGTGAAGTAAAGAACAATCCATCATGGCGCCGTCTGTGCCGTGGCACATTTCTCCCTCTCTGTCTACTCCAACGCTTGGAAGTAGGAGAGGTGGCCTGCTCGAACATGGTGGTGTCCAAAGATCTGACCAAAAATGGAGTATGATTGTATTTAACACCTTTGCTTTGAAAGGACGTGTGTTGCTGCGGTAGGCTTTCGTGGTTCAGCATAGGATGTGACTGACTTTAAAAATGGAGTATGACGTATGATACACCTGTATGTGTATCAGATATACAGCAACAGCCGGATCTATTCTGATGGCTGTGCTGTGAAAGGACGTGTGTTGCTGCGCAGGCTTGCGCAGTTTAACGTAGGACGTGACATGTCACGTGTGAGATGAAGAAATTTGAAAAGGACCTCTTACCTCACTTTTCACCCCTACTTGTGATCAAGAGCAGGAAATAATGTTGGGCACGGTAATGCTGCGATCTGTGCACTGTCTTGCACAGATGGTCATGGGGCTATCTGCTTTCACAATTCACAGTGACAAGCTGCACGATGCATGCACAAACAACAACAATTAGGCATACCTGTAGCCGCTCCTCTGCCCGGGCCGGCTTTGCTGCACTGGTCTGGGCCTCGGAGAGCTTGCGGCTCATTTCCGCCAGGTCCTCTCGCGCCAAGCGTAGCTCGTACCTGCCGCGTACAAACAAGAAAACGCACATGGTCACCAAAGGGACAATTGTATTGTTCAGTGCAAGCCTGAACTCAGAGAGAAAACAAGAGAGAGAGAGAGAGAGAGAGAGAGAGAGAGAGAGAGAGAGAGAGAGAGAGAGAGAATAATTGAGGACACTGAGCGGGACGGCTTGTCTCGTTTGGCACAAGCCTGAGCTCAACAAATCCTCTCACACACACGTACATTGACGTTCCAATTCGTTATCCGCATACTTTAAATCAAGGAAACTCGTCTAAAGACCCGAATATATTAGGAAATCAAGGAGATTTGTACAAAGACAAGGCAACAACGACTCTCTCTGCAGCCAACTTAATGACAGAGCATTGTGAAGACTCTGCACTGCCAGCTTAATGTTTGCCTCATGTCCTCCCTCATGTCCCTCATGTCCTCTGGGCAATCAACAATTACAAGGCCAGTCAGGGCAGCTCCCCATAAAATGCATTAGGTAAACGCAAGATATACAAGGTAGTGCAAGGCAGTGCATGCACTCATGCAGCTTTCTTGCTCAGGTTTTTCATGCTAGACAGTGCTCAGAATAATAATGCAAGGCAGCGCTCAGAATAATATTGCAAGCCAGTGCACTCACTCAGACAGCTGCAGCCGCTGCTCCCGCTCCCGCGCTTGAGCTTGCAAGTCCAGCGCTGCGTACGCAATCATGTGACCAGGATTATGTTCAAATTACATTTCGTGGTGGTGCAGGCAATGACGTGGCATACGAATTGGCAGGCTGCTGCAGAAGAGTTGATTGGGAGGCTTCTGGGAGGATGGGCTAGCATACATTGTGTTGCTGTTTGTGTGACCAGAATGTATGAAGTGGCAGGCTGCTGGGGAGGGTGGGCTAGCATACATTGTGCTGTTGTTGGTGTGCCCAGGAGGGATGCGCCCGTTGCTTTTGTAAGCATAAGCATCTTGGAATGTCAGGACAAGGTGCAGGTGCAAAGCACGCGTACGTGCTTAAGCATCCAGGGTTCCCTGCCCTACCATTGGTGTGCGTGTGGCGAGCAACCTCTTCAGGGGGGAAGCGGCTTTGGTCTTGGAAAAAGCCCTCAAGTTCCGGGAACTGGGGCGTGCCAGGTCGGCGAGGTTAACAGTGTTGTTACAGGGGTATGAGTTCAGGTGGCAGTGTACATCAATCAGCAATCACATGCACTTATGCTACTGTCGCTGTTCACGGATAAGGCAACAAACAACAATCGCACATGTGCATGCATGTTTATGAATCCCTTGACCTCGTACCTGCAGTTCTCCGTGGCCTGCAGAGGATTGAGACTCCACGAGCAGCTCCAAGGCAGTCAGGTGGAGATTGTTCTGGAGCAGGAACCTCTCCACCTGTGCAGGTGGCAACTACATGGAGGATTTGCACGAGGGCGGCTGTACGGGTGACTTCGCGCATCTTCTCATCGTGTAAATGTGGGTATGTGTGCGTATGCAAGTTTAGGTGTATGCATTTGCATGCGTTGTGTGTGTGCGCGTGTGTGTGTGCGCGTGTGTGCGTATATATATATATATATGTGTGTGTGTGTGTGTGTGTGTGTGTGTGTGTGTGTGTGTGTGTGTGTGTGTGTGTGTGTGTGTGTGTGTGTGTGCGTGTATGTGTGTGTGTGTGATTTTGTGAATGAGTGTGTGTATGTGTGTGTGG
>Ga0307947_1003352_pt1 | contig 12916 bp, 15 predicted proteins | sample OrgLakmetagen232_FD_201840 | JGI IMG/M metagenome (GOLD analysis project Ga0307947, IMG submission 201840) | Saline water microbial communities from Organic Lake, Antarctica - #232 | ecosystem: Environmental > Aquatic > Non-marine Saline and Alkaline > Saline | place: Antarctica: Organic Lake...
TAACCAGAACAGGGTGGTGCGCCCTTGCTGAAAAATATCTTTTTGGGGGGTGCGTGGTTGTGCGGGGTCGCCAAAAATATTTAATTTTGGGGTGCGTTATGTGCGGGGTTGGCCATAATTAAATATTCTTTGGGGGGTGCGGATTGAATCCAGGGTTGTACGGTATATGTCATTGGCCTTGGAATTACTATGAGCATTTTCATTGCCATTTTGCGGTGTCTCTTGCATTTTTGCGGTAAGGATACCATTAAATTCTATATGTCCTTCCAGGTCCTGGTCCTTCGGTAAATAAAAAATAATACAAAAAAGGGGCTTTTTAATAATGCCTCCAGCGGTTCAGAGTGTAAGAACACTGCAAATGAACATATAGAATTTAATGGTATCCTTACCGCAAAATTGGAAGCGACATCGCAAAATGGCAGTGGAAATGCGCTATTACGGTAGCCCCATAAAATCTTCATCTAAAGAAGTGTGTCAAAGTTATAGTATTACGGCACACGCGTGTAGCATTCACGCATGACATACAATGCAACATAGCACAGGTACACCCGCACACACACCCGCACACACACACATACACATACCTGCTAATGCAAGCTTCATGGTCTCCTGCTCCTCCTCTGCGTGGCCGTCGTCCTTTGCAAAGTGAGACTCGTAGATCCCCAGGATGCCGATAGCAATCAGGGTGAGGGCCACCACAGACCCCGACCACCGCTCAAAGAATGGGAGGAACTGGTTGAATCGGTCCTGTGGTGCGCACGTATGTGTGTGTGTGTGTGTGTGTGTGCCTGTGTGTATGTGTGTGCGCGCCCGTATGCAGGCGTGTGAGCACATGTGCATGTGTGTGAATATGTATCTGAGCGCGTTTTTGTGTGCTCGTATGTGAGAAGGTGTGTGTGCGTGTGTGTATGTATGTGTGTGTGCGTGTATGTGTGAAAACCAAATTCTCTTATAGCGGTCAGTGAAAAATCACCTGCGAATAAAGTATTCGCGGAGGTTGTGCTTGCTCTTGCTTCTAGCTTCCCATTTTTTCTTCGAGCCCTTATTAGGTATTAATGAGCACGCAACTAAATGCACAAATTGCACACACACACACACACTTGTACCTTGAGCAGCACAATGCCTAAGCCTAACATCAATTGTCCGGTGGAGTGCCCAAAGCCCCACAGCGCGCCCAAAGCAGAGGCGGCCATTCGGTTTCGTCCTATGGTCAAAGGCGTCAAAGCCTGCAACAAAAGAGGGGGTGGGAGGGATGTGCGGTGTGTGCATATTCGAGTGTGTATGTGTGTGTATGTGGAAGTATGTATGTATATGTGTGTGTAAGTAATGTACGTGTATGTGTGTGTGTGTGATTGCATGCGCAAGTGAGTAGAATCATCACACATGAATATCTGATTGACCTTAAGTTTGAAGGTACCCCTTCAAGGCAAGAGCGCACATGTGTCATGGGATTGGGACATGTCATTACAATTAGAATGTGCAGAGCAAGCGGGTCATCGTATCTCACCATTGTCTGAAAAATCTGAGCAGCCTGACCACCATCCACACGCAGGACTATACCAAACTGTCTGAAAAAACTGAGCGGCCTGACGATCTGTGGCGTGAGGCTTGCCTGACCTGGTGCCTTAAGGGCAGGACGTGAGCCACAACAACTCACTGCATCATGAAGTGGCACCTTGCTAAAGTAAGGTGCAAACAAGGGAAGAGCCACAGTCACATCACATCACTCTCTCTCACACACGCACCGCTAAATGGTCTGGGCCACACAAGGTGTGCAGCACGCCCGCCGCGAGCCCCGTCCACGCACTCTTCACGGTTGTGTGGAACCCTGTGTGGGCGTGGGAGGAGTTCTGGTTTTCGGGTCGAGTGTGCTGTTTTCTTGGACAACTTGTCATCGACGTCGATGTGATTATCGATTAATCCATGACGCCCTTTTGCCGATGCCGCTCGCACGCACCTGACATGCCAAACGATGGGACCTGTGACGACGCTGCTGCGATGCTGGCCAGGGGGCCGGCTGCTCCCACCACTATGCCACTGCTGCTCCCTAAGCCGTGCGAGAAGTAGGCCCACGCTGCAAAGGCTGCCACGCACAGGCACAGGTTGCCACACCGGACGAGTGTCCGGGAGATGGCCTCATTTTCTCTAATCACCTGCTGCCTGCTGTGTGCTCCTTGTGTGGAGGTGCTGCTGCCGCTGGTGGAGCACTCCCTGCTGCTGCTTTCTCTACTACTGCTACTGCTGCTAGAGGAGGAGGTGGAGGGGGAGGGAGAGGGGGCGGAGGGATACAGGGCAGCGCCCGAAAAACTAGAGGGCGGGGACACACTGGGGGGGGCTGTGTGGATGGAGGGATGGGGGGAAAGCCTAGCTAACAGGCCTCTGCTGCTAATGCTGCTGCTGCTGATGATGCTGCTGGGTGGGATGTGAGACGCACAGCCACTCCTCAAATGCTGACACGATCCCATCTGGGCCCGCATCATTGACGAAATTCCGTAATACAATTATTGTTTGATCTTAATAAAACAGAACCGGACATTTTCCAAATGATGCTGCTGCACAAAAATTTGCCTAGAGCAGCAGCCACATGTGTGTGCCAGAGCACAGGAACATCTAGGGCAGTGTTCAACTTCAGCAAGAGCGTCCAGAGCCTGTTTGGCAAGCCCGAGTTGCTGTGAGTCTGCTCACGGGCGCATGCGTGTGTGGTTAATGGCACGTGTGTTCGCACGTGCTTGTGTGCTTGTGTGTGTGTTGTGTGTTTTTGTGTGTGTGTGTGTGTGTGTGCGTGTGTTCGTGCGTGCGTGCGTGTGTGGTTGTGTGTGTGTGTGTGTGTGTGTGTGTGTGTGTTGTGTGTGTGTGTGTGTGTGTGTGTGTGTGTGTGTGTGTGTGTGTGTTGTGTGTGTGTGTGTGTGCGTGCGTGCGTGTGTGGATGTGTGTGTGTGTGTGTGTGTGTGTGTGTTTGTGTGCGTGTGTTCGTGCGTGCGTGCGTGTGTCGATGTGTGTGTGCGCGTGCGTGCGTGCATACTTGTACATATGTGTAAGCTAACGTGTGTGTCTTTGAGACGCGTGCTAATAAGGATGCTCGTGCTTGTTGTGCGGGTGTGCATGCACTTGCACGTGTGTTTGTGTCTAGAGATTTTTTAATGCCCTGAAGCCACGTGCTTTTTGTGCATGCCAGATAAAATTAAAGGCAAACACACTTGGTGTCCTTTTGTCCCTACCTATGTTTGAGTAATGTGCTCGCAACAAGCGGTGCGTTTAGCAAGGATTTCTCAAACTTTCCAGTTTTTGCCTTTCAAGACTGCCCATTTGCTGTCTTCACACATCAGATAGTGCTCCATTCCCCCTTAAAGTAACGCAATGCGTGATGTAGTTCAGTGCGTGCCCCCACCAACATGCTTGCATTAGTAGCTAGGGTTGGCCAGAACCATATACATATACAGGGTATTTTTGGCAGGGAGATCACCAAATATATGGCAGGAAGATCACCAAATATATGGTACAAATACGGTGTATGTATACATTTCACACCAACCCTACTGCTTCTCTCTCTCGCCAGAACAGCTGCCCTCTTTCTGCTCTGCAGCCTAGGCTGCTCTCTCCTGCCCTCCCCGTCCCCTCTCACGTTTCCAAGCCCCCTTCAACACAGCCAAAACACCTTCTGTGCACGTCTGTCGCATGTTTCAGGAATGGAGACCGCCCCCTGCTGCAGCCCAGGCCCCTCTCTCCTTCCCTCCCCGTACCCTCTCACATACCCAAGCCCCCGTACGCAGCCTCAGGGGAATTTCCGCCTTGGAGTGGCAGCAACCAAGTGCACGATGAGCAGGTGGGTTGTGCACAGGATTAGTGGAATTTATGCCTGTGTTTGTGAGTTTGTACGAAACCTTGTCTGTGCTGCATAGTGTCTGCCAGAAGCACCTATCAATGGTGCATATGTGCACACCATAAAAACGGTACAAGGGTGTACATGGAAATGGTGCATGGAAAGTTTCCCAGGAAGTCTCCCAGATATGCGGTGTGTATGTGCGTTCTAGATCGTGAACAGGGAAGGAGGAAGCAGGCCGGAATTAGAGGAGATCAGCCGCTACATAGAGCTGCACTCCTTGTAGCCAACGCCCCTCCTCAGCACGTGCACCTTGCTGTCAAAATCACATGGTATGAGGTATCAGGGTGTGCTTTCACACCAACGACATCTCAGATTACGTAAGGATTTAGAGTTTGGCCCTCTAGCTGGCATGTGTTGTGCAAGTGCACATCGTTCAGTTGGCCAGAGCTGTTCAAAAACGTCCTCGCTATAGTGTATAAATAGTGTGTAAATCTACGGTGTGGCGTACACATATGCTTCTGGCCAGCCCCACACATCTTGCCAGCAGGCAAATTGCGCAATTGCAATGCACATAATAATCGTGCGCTGCAGCAACGCAGTTTTTCGTACAGTCAACTGCACACATGCTCGCGTGACAAGGTGTATATGTAAAGGTGGCAGTAGCTGTGCGTAGTGGCTCTGCATGTTTTTGGTCAAGTGCTGTTAAAGTGTTAACGTACAAGGCTTACAAAATAAGGGGAAAGAGCAGCTGGGTGTGTGGAGGCCTTAGCTTGTGTGGACGAGGTGTTGTTGTCAGATCCTGCACACAGGACTAAGAATTTGTGAGTAACAGGCGAAAATGTCAGCCCAGTCATTGTGTTTGTAGGTTGGTATGAATGAATCTGTAGAGGGTCTGCCAGGTGCAGGGGTGTGCATGTTTTTTTGAGGTGTGCGCGGGTCCTGGATGTGCTCAGAGTGTGTATGCAACGATTGATCTGCTCAGAGCGTGGTTTACTTTTGCGTACCTACCATGCCTTGATACATGTATAATGTTACAGTAATCAATAAATAGAAATTGTATTTGGATACTGATGACGAACAATACCTTTCACATACAAAATGCACATTTATACATATACATGGTTGGAGGAGCTCATGTGTGTAAATGGATGAGGTTGTTCAATGCACCTGCTTTTAGATCGACCCACATTATTTTGTGCGCTACAAATCCCTGTTTTGCCGTAGCACCAGAATGACCGAGGATCAATGATCACTACAATACCAGCAACTCACTAGCAAAAATGCAAGCTGCCACATTGAATACGTAGCATTGCAGCAGAACCATCATATTACTAGGATTGAGGCATACAGCTGTGCACGTACATGTCATTGCGCTCAAGCGTGATTCAAAGCAACCTCCCTGCTTCGAGGGCACATCTTAGTGTTAGACAGACTAAGGGACACGTGCAGGCTAGCTGCACGAGTTTTTTGGCTTGGAACAAAAAGTGTAAAGAGTGCAGGGAGTACAGCAAGTGTGGGCTGAAGGCGAGCAAGCTCTTCCGGTCTTACGCTTGGTCAAGAATTATTGATGTGTCTGTGCAACGCAGAAACGCTGAAGACTGTGGAATGCGGGCGCCCTGGGTTCACTGGCCTTAAGCTCCGCACAAAATTCATGCCATTGTGCAAGAGGTCACGCCATCGTGATGCAAGCAACAGAGGGTGTCTAACACATAATGGGCTGTGTATTGCAGGGAGTAAAGAAGATGAGGGCTGCAGGCCGGCTAGCTGCGCGGGTGTTAGATTTTGCTGGCACCTTAGTACGACCCGGCACCACCACTGATCAAATAGACAAGGCGGTCCACAAGATGATCATCGACAATGGCGCGGTAAGGAAGCAGTAGATGAAGCAGGCAAGATGGGTGTAGGTGCTGTGTTGTGAGGGCAACGTATTTACAGGAAGATCCTGTTTTAAAAATTGCGTGGTAGCAGAAGGATGTACTCTTCCATTAGAGACGGACCCATTGAGGCTTTTGGAAATGAGCTGGATTGCACTGTCTTCAAAATCACTGCTAAGCATAAATATCACTATGCTCTCTATCCCACCTCTTCAGCAACAGATGCGTCCACTGAACAGCAATCACTTTCGATAACGTGCTAGTGCCAGCTGCACTTAGGTTGTTAGGAATATGTAGCAATAAGGCAGCTGCATGTCACCGTCGCTGTAAAACGAGAAGCGCAGTGTTCGACTCTTGCAAAAGATTTCTGTGTTCTGCTGGTTTATATCAAAATACACATTGGTCGCCTAATGAGTGGTGTAACCTTACTGGTGATTTTTTTGATATGTTTCTGTATGCGTGCAGTACCCCTCACCTTTAAATTACGGCAAGTTCCCCAAGAGCGTTTGCACCAGCGTGAACGAGTGTGTTTGCCATGGCATACCGGACGACAGACCCTTACAAGAGGTGTGTGTGTGTGTGTCGTGTGAGTTTGGGGAGGGGGACGTGTGTGTGCGTGCGTGTGTGCGTCGCTTGAGGTTGGGTAGGGGAGCATATGTGCACATGCTCTTGTGAATAGAATGCTAAACAGTGTTTTTCCCATCTCTGTGTTTGTCAGTAAAGTCTGGCTGGAGAATGTTCAAGAAATTGTGCATGGGATCTGGCTGCGGTGTCCTTGACGCTGCTGACTGTATTTAGTGTGTGTATGCTTGCACGCAGGGGGACGTTATAAACATAGATGTCACCGTGTACTTAGATGGCTACCATGGTGACACCTCGCGTATGTTTTATGCAGGTAACTTTCTGAAGGCCCTGCCTTCATCGGATCATCCTGCCCTTGCAAACATGTGTCACGTTTACGAAAAGCTGCCCTGTTTTTGGAGCTGTAAGTCGCTCATGCGCCACAAACGCACACAGATCAGATCACAAACAGATCAGACTACAAATCACACAGATCAGATTAAAAAAGCACACAGAGGGCAAACTTTGGTGAGTCCTATGTCGGCCTCCTAAGTTCCCTTACGTCCGCCATGTAGGCACAAAGCACGGACGTCTTCGTTGCTCTTCGTGAATGTGCTGGCGTGTCTGTGCCTCATTCTGTGTCCAGGCATGCCCCTAAGCCAGCCATTTCAGCATAAACCATGTACATCTTCGGTGCCCTTTATGTGGGTACTGACATGTTTGTGCTCAACTCTGTGTTAAGGCATGCCTTCTGCTGAAGGTTGTGTACTGAAGGTTGTGTGAAACCACGTACGCCTTAGTTGCCCTTTATGTGCGTACTGACGTGTCTGAGCCTGTGCTCCACCCTGTGTCCAGGCATGCCCTCTACTGAAGCCAGACGATTATGTGAAACCACAGAGCGTGCGTTGAATGAGGCCATCAAACTTTGTGGGCCTGGAGTACCTTACAGTGCCATCGGCAAGGTGCGGCTCCTTTGCTGGATGGTGCAGTACTTTTACAAAAAGCATATTAACCCTTGTGGCGTGGCTTCCCTTGCAAGACACACAAGACTTAAGTTCTGGCTATTGCAGGCGTCTGGCTGCTGCACTCAGCATGGTACCTCAGTAACAATTGACGCTGGTGTTTAGCTGTGTGTGGCACCTTGGTGTGTGGCACCCTGGTGTACAGCTGTGTGTGGCACCTTGGTGTATAGCTGTGTGTGGCACCTTGCACCATGCTTCAATCAGATTGATGTTGTGTTGCTGCGTGGCACGTAGCATTGAACTTTAGTTGAAGCCATGTATATAAGTTCAGCTAGGCACTTGCTGTACGGCGTGTTGTGAGTTGTATGGCGTATGCTATTTTGCATTATAACCTGATTCTTCTATGATGAAGCTCCAACACTTTCATTCTTGTGTAGATGTGGTACATGTCTGTGAGGTCATACATCCTCCACTGCAATAGGAGGGAAGAAGCCTTTCTCGGCCCTATTCAACTTTCAGCAATTTCTCATTCAACCTCACCTTAATCTCTGTACTGCAAAGGCTAGCCACACAAAAAAAGGGCTGAGGTGTCATACAAACGACATTCCATCCCCTTCCTTGCAGGCAGCTGTAAAATCGCATCACAACAGGCCTTATGCTCATTGTTCAAACTGCAGTCCATCCACCACCTTGCGGATAACTACAACTACGGAGTCGTGAGAGAATATGTAGGCCACGGGGTAGGCAGACGGTTCCATTCAGCGCCTACCATCAACCACACACGCAACATGTTGCCTGGCACGATGCAGCTCTGGCAAAGTGGGTAGTGTGTGTGTGTATAACAGGTGGTAGTTGAATGCCTGCAAGCGGAGTGTGAGTACAAGGGAGATTTCAGGACTTGATAGAAACAAAACAGAAAGAATTAAAGTAGGCACTTTGTGGGGGCAAAAATGTAGACGCAAGTGGAAGTGGATGAATGTGAAGGGTCGACCAGAGAGCATTGTGCTTGGTCAGTTTATCATTTTGCCCCCTCGCAATGTTGAGTGCGAAAGTAAATCAAGGAAATTTGGGCAAGGCTCTGGCCAGCCCTGTAAGTGTACTGTTAGGGTGAATAGACAATAGATGCAAGAAGTGAGACACTGCAATACGTGCCTGACGAGTTTAACTTTATGGCTGTCATAGTTCAGGATTGTCTTCACCCTTTTGCATGACTCTTTTGGGCACAAGTTCAAATTCGCCTGCTCAGCGCCAATCAGCGTTTTGAACTGACAGGGTGCCGTTTGGTGCGCATGCCCACTGCTCATTCCTTTGTGGCTGGAACTGACATTTGTACTTGCATCATAACTCGAGAGCGTCTTTCCTTCTGAGCTTGGACTAATAGTACTTCACTTACGACTTGCAACCTTTGCTGCAGCGTTCACGATTGAGCCAATGCTGGTTCAGGTGCGTAAATGCGTCAGGATTTGCAATGACCTTCCAACTTTAGATATAAAATTGAGCAAATTAGACGAGAATGTGTTATTTGCTTGAAAAGGCACCGTTTCTGTCAAAAGTCTTGTATGAATATGTATATATGCGCACTTCATTCACAACCCACTGCGCTTTGAGTAAGCTTGTAAATCTATTTTTTTGCTACAAGTTTCAAGGTCAGGATTGGAAGCTGATAAATGTTTATGTTCTTGGTGGATTAATCAGAAGTCTGTATAAAACCTTTCCCTCCATTAAGATACAATTGCTAGCCAGAGGAGGAAAAAAAGCATGTTGCAGCCTCGACAGAAGGAATCCCTTTTTTTTTAAGAAGAACGGAGGAAAGCTTGCTGATAACCTCTTCAAATTGAAACACTGCCGATATCCATTTTCTTGTGTTCTCTGCAAAACATCACAAGCTACTTGTCTACCCTGCAGGGCCAAGCCAAGTGTGACACATGGAAGGATGATTGGACCGTCGTGACCAAAGACGGAGGTTTAGCAGCGCAGTGCGAGCACACCCTGCTAATAACGCCTGAGGGCGTAGAAATATTGACACTGTTGCAACAAACGTGAGACAGATGTAACAAGGGCAGGAGTTTGCTTTAGTCTGGTCTGGACTTGATGGGAAAGCACATTCATTTATCCTAATTACCAAACAATTCTTGTAGTACAAGAAAGCATGCTTGAGTATGGTACTCCAGTCTCTTCGTGACTTCTTTTCTCCTTCTGATACTCTATTGGACCTCTCTGTCATAGCAACCACTGTCACTGCAAAGTATAAGTCTCAGCACAACGATCTATGTGAAAAATGGTTTTATAGCCAGGGTCGAGTCTCTCTCGAGCAAAGGTTGGAAATTGCACTACAGACTGCAATTCTCCTGATACTCTCTCTCTTTCTCTGCTGTTTCTCAAATCCGACTTACTTGACACACTGACACGTATGCATACTATACCACACACACACTAGTCGGCTGCCGCGCCTCTCCTCCCCAGGGCTGGGAAGTTTACTCAGCCATCAAAACCAGAAAATGCTATCTTCAATAAACTGGCTTCGCCAGCTCATTGCACGAGACAAGGCAAAACAACCTCAACTGAAAATCCAACTAACCAAATCACACGAATCGTCACAGCCAACAATTGGGCGTGACATCTCTGACTGGGCCTTTTTGTCTGCTGTAAAGGAGTTAACGGTACTCGGTGCCAAAGTGGGGCAAATCATAAGGGGAGTAACTTTCACCGCCTGCGTAGCTTTAATCATTCCTTCAATCATTAAGTCATTTCACAGTTTGTTTTGTATGGCCGTTAAATTGATATTTATATAATATTAATGAGGGCAGGGGTGTAAGGTTAGTGATGTCCGAGTCTGGACAAGTCCAGGAATTGGCCGATGCTCTGAAGGGTTCTCTGGAGGGTGGAGGTCAGCTGCAGGCATTAAAAGCAAAGCTGAGGGCAGACATCTTTAACACTCTGGCGGAGTCTGAGGTTTGTGCCTGTTATTGCCAGTACTAAGACAGCTTGCGTCTGGCGTCGTTCAGCATTTTGCATGTTATCCTGCAACTTTAAAGCCTTGTTTGATTAGGCCTAATCTTGTACAGTTGGTATTAGCATTGATGAGCTTAGTCTGACCGTTGCTCAATTACGGTTCCGCAAGCACGGCTTGCACGCCCTGCTAGCCAGCAAATCTTCCACTCTTAGCTTGGCTACTTTGGTTGGTGCTTCTTTTGGAGACCAATAAACATGAGAGGCCTCTTCTTGCTCATTCTATCCATCTATCCTCGTTGCCTGTCCATTGGAACTTTCAAACTTCTTCGCTTTTCCCTAAAACCTGACGCAAGTCAAGACGTAAGTCCTTTGCACGACTTACCTTTGCAAAAATGGCAGGTGCAAGCAAAGCCTGAGCTGAGCAACGACAACCTAGTCATAAATGAGCTAATCCGCGAATATTTAGTTTTTAACGGGTAGGTTTGGGGACGAAATAGGTGCATATCAGAGCAAATTATGCAGTCATTCTCTCACATAATACTCACACCTACTCTAAATTCCAGGCTACCCCTGTGGTCGAAAATTCATGCAAAAAGACACCTCTGATACCAGCAACCAGCAATCAAGAATGTGTGGCCATTTGACAAAACACAGGTTGCCCTGAAACATACGCTGTCACTGCTGCGAACTATGCACAGGTACAGAGAGACGCTCTCTGTGTTTCAGCCTGAGGCAGGGCAGCCAATAACGAGGCCGTTTGAGCGTTCCTTGTTGGTGAGGGCCGCCTTTCTTTCAAGCACTGCTGTGCCCACGTGCCTGCACTCACACACGTACACGTACACGTACACGTTCACAAACAAACACGTGCGCATCTACACGAGCAGGCGCTTATGCATTAGCGTTAGGAGTTTGCTTTTGAGAATTAATAGCAAAAGGCAAGGAGTTTGTAAGACGCAGAGCGCCTAGAGGCTCCATACAGGCAAACATTGCTCAGAAGAAGCCTGTAATTACTGTAATTTGACATACATGTACAATGTACCGCATCTGACCGTAATTTCAAAGGTCATTTTAGAAAGATTTCATGTGTAAGTCATGCTGCTTGCCAACCCTACCTCTACTTGCGTTCTCTTTCTGTCTTGTCCTCGTGCAGGCAGAGCATGTGCACGTGGCAGAGGGCAGCAACAGCAGGCAGCTGTGAGTGGGATGTTTGCTGTAATTTGAGTGCAATGCAGATGTAGTGAAAGTCAGTTGGAAAATGACAGAGGAGTATTTCCAGGGCAAAAATGGCAGGATGTAATCTATATTTTTCCATATTTGCATAAAAGGGCTCCGCCCGCCCAAATTTTTGCGTACAGAACTTTTTGCCGTGTGTTTTTTTCCGGATATCCGTTCCTGCAAGACGGAAAAAGACCGTTCGGAATGGTGTCATAGGCTTGTTTAAAATCAATGAAAGCAGCGTGCAACCTAGGCGACCCATTGGGTTTAATTGTTTGTGCAGCATGTTGTAAATGCATTCCAGATGCTTGCACCACACAGGTCGATACATAAGGCGCAATAGCCAGCATCTTGCTTGTTCTGATTGTCTGCACCTGATAGTGAAGCCAATAAAAGTGTGCACGTCCTGCCAGGTCCAGCAACATGAACATGCATGCAATCCTTTAAAAATGCTGCACACGTTTCAGTGCTGGAAGTAGTAGCATGTCATGTGCTTCTTATGTGAATCTGCAGTCTGCCAATGGCCATCTATATTTTTCCACATTTGCAAAAACAAAAAACGACTGCAGCTATTTTCGCATCTACCCTTCACTGCTTTAAAAGTTCTGCATTCTTCGTTGCGCAGGCCTTTGCTGTATAGCATAGTCCAAGCAGCCAAAGAACGTCCAGCTTCCAAATGATCTGTACAGCATTGTACATCTGGATACCAAGACGCAGCTGAAAAGTTGCCATGATGTTGTACGTACTAATGTACAGGCAGCAGGTTGTGTTTCAAGATGAGTGTAAGAGTTTGAGACGAGGTATCTGGTTACTGCAACTTGTAAGCGAACATGTGATTTTATTTTTACCACTAAAGTTTAAGGGATTTGTTGAGGGCCATATACGAATTCACCCCCTACGCCCACTTTTCACACACTGCATCTCAGCTCTTAATTCAAGAAGAATAGAATCAGTAGATCTCACTCATTCGAATGACATCCTAAAGGTTGAACTTGGGTTTAACAACATTTGCCTGGCAGTTACTGTACAGCACTCCGCTGAAAGTTCAGCAGTTGGAGTTGATAGAAATCTCGTTGAAGAGAGAGAGCTCTTAAAATGTCTTTCTCTTATGAAACAGCATTTCCATTTTACCAAAAACAATTTGGGAGTTTGGGAAAATTTGGCTCCCCTCAATTTTCAACATGTTTTATGGATTTTTAGTGGCTTCTTAGGGGTTGTGGCTTCGATATTGTATAAAATTGGAATACAATGCACAATGCACAATGACACGGTTCTGCTCATTTAATTGTTTGTTTCTGAGGTTTCCGTAACCTGGAAGCGCTAATAAAAATATAATTTAATTTTGTGGAATTATGACAGAGCCTGGTGCTTGCGTGTATTGCACCGCACAGGTGACACACACACACACACAACGCGCACACACACACACACACACGCAACGCACACACACACACATACACACACACACACACACTCACACACACACACACAACGCACACACACACACACACACACACACACACAACGCA
>Ga0307947_1003353_pt1 | contig 12913 bp, 8 predicted proteins | sample OrgLakmetagen232_FD_201840 | JGI IMG/M metagenome (GOLD analysis project Ga0307947, IMG submission 201840) | Saline water microbial communities from Organic Lake, Antarctica - #232 | ecosystem: Environmental > Aquatic > Non-marine Saline and Alkaline > Saline | place: Antarctica: Organic Lake...
GGGTGGTGTTGCAGGGTGGTGTTGCACCAGGTGGTGTTGTTGCACCAGGGTGGTGTTGCGGGGTGGTGTTGCAGGGTGGTGTTGCACCAGGTGGTGTTGCACTAGGGTGGTGTTGCACTAGGGTGATGTTGCAGGGTGTTGTTGCACCAGGTGGTGGTGTTGCACCAGGGTGGTTTCCGTAACCTGCATTGTGTTTCTTTCATTTTTTCTCATTCTTTTCATAGCCTGTGTGGCATTTATTTTGCAAAGGTTTTGAAAGTATGTATGCAGTGGTAATTGCTGTACTTTCCTGCATGTACTTTCTTGCAGAGGCCCTTCCGCTGGGCAAGCTGGATGCCCTTTCCTGGAGAAGTATGAATGTGTCACATCTACTTGAAGAGAGTCTGCCCTCTCCGAAGCATTTGGTGAGCGCAAATCATCTTTGTGCTGGAGCTGCATTGTACTGAAGCGCGTAAGGCAGCAGGGTTTTCCTCCTCCTCTTCATCGATGGAAATTGGATGTAACAATCAGTTTTTTAATTTTGCTTGTCATTGCTCTTTCAAACAGCTCATGTACATAACCCTGAATCAAGCATCAACATATATTTTCTTGCCCCTGAACCCTTTAAATTCAACCACCACGATGATCTACAGGTGGCAGCTCTTCCGCCGGTCACCCTAAGCTTTGAGGAGCTCATGGGTACGTGCAGGAAGATCAAATCACCGTCACTGCAAAGTGTAAGACTCAGCACATCAAATCATCGACCAACTAACTGCTTGTCACACGATTTGTCGCTGTCGACGATTGGGCGTGACAGTGCGCGCAAGTTTATCCTCTGTGTTTTGTGAGCAATCAGTCGTCAGCTTACAAAACTTCAACACGTGGCCAATGTTTGACCAGATCATAAAGGTAGTGGCGTGCCGTGAGACAGGCTGCTATTGGTACTTCATCATCATCTTTGCAGAGTCACTTTGCAAGCAGCAGATTTTCAGTTTGCCTCAGGGAGTAACCACTGTGCATATCTTCAGCAGCATATCAGCAGCATATCTTCAGCATACCTTCAGTTTGCCTCAGAGAGTAACCACTGTGCATATCTTCAGCAGCATATCAGCAGCATATCTTCAGCATATCTTCAGTTTGCCTCAGAGAGTAACCACTGTGCATATCAGCAGCAGCATATCAGCAGCAAATCAGCAGCATATCTCCAGTTTGCCTCAGGGCAGCAACCACTGTGCAGCATATCAGCAGCATATCAGCAGCATATCAGCAGCATAACTTCAGCATATCTTCAGTTTGCCTCAGGGCAGTAACCACAGTGCTATCAAAATTTCACAATGTGCTTCTTCAGCGCTCCCTATTAAAGAGCTTATGAGCCAACTGACGAGAAGGGGGTTCAGTTCCCTGTATGGGCTGGAGAAGAGGGACCTGGTGCAGATGTTGTTGGACAACGTCGACAAGGTGCTTACGTCTCATTTCCCTTGCTAGGTTTACTGGTATGAAGTAGTAAGGGCCCTTGAGTAGTGTGTGTGTATGTGTGTGTATGTGCGTGTGTGTGTATGTGTGTGTGCGTGTGCATGGTAGTGATACCCAGCTGAACGGACTGGCAGAAGGTTTCATACATCTCTTGCCATCACACCAAAAGGGTAACAATACAAACAGAAGGTGGTAGCTGGCCAAAGGCCGCGCAAGCAGTGCTTAAAAGCATTCCTGACATGAGATGAGAAGCAGGAAGCCACTTTGGCACTGGGTGCCGACAGCTTTTTTACTATAACTATTATAACAGACAAAAAAGACCAACACCTGTTTTGGTCCAACAAAGTACCATTAGAGGGATTGGGAGAGATAGAGAGGGATCAAAGGAACATATTGCAATATTGACAAGGAGAAGCTGGAGTACCAGGCTTTCATACAAGTAGAAAAGCGTCAAATGTTTTACTGATTCAAGCTACAAGTCAATCACCTATTTTTGTCATTGCAAATCTTAATGGCAATATACAAAGAGAATAGAAATTATCAGTTCTCTGCTTCAGATATAGAACTGGAGTTCTTGCGTAGTGAACGTAGGCACTTTGCATAAAGTGCTGTGTACTCTCGTAATTAGCATTCTATTTATGCCTTGCTTTAGCTCGGGTTTATTTCCCACCCACCCCCTCAGCTTGCGCTTGCCGGTGTTTTTGGAGGCCTTCCTGGCTGTGGGTTTTTCCAGAGGTTTCGTTGGCCTGGTGGATTAGGAGGCCTTACTGGCCTGGGGGGTTTTCAGAGGTTTTGTTGGTCTGGGTAAAGAGGCTTGCTTGGTGGTTTCTAAGGCCTTGCTGGCCTGGTGGCTTAGGAGGCCTTGCTGGCCTGAGGTATGAATTCCGGTGGCTTGTTAAATGCAACTGCGCTTGCATAAAGTGGGAATGCTGCAGACGTTTGTCTAGCATTCCGTTGAGGCCTTGCTGGCCTGCTGTGTGAAGCTTGTTGGCTTGATGGATGCAACTGGCACTTGCTGCCCGTGGGAATGTTGCAGACGTTTGCCTAGCATTTTGTGAGGTCTTGCTGGCATAGTGTGTGAAGCCTTTTGGCTTGATGGGTGCAACTGCACTTGCATCCCTTGCCAGCTTCGCTTTGACTTATGGGTGTTCCCATCTGAGCTTTCTTGGATCTGACATGCGTTTCTTGTTCCATTTGTCTTTTTTTTCAGTACTTGTGCCTCTTCTCAACAATTATGGGCTTGCCGCCCTTGTTTCTTGCTTCTTTGCGTTGTTTTGCTTTCATGAGGGCCTGCAGCCCATTTTCGATTCCAGTGTCTCTGGTTTTGATCGCCCTCCACGGAAGCCTTGGTGTAATGACGAAGCCTACAGCGAACTTTAGCATAGAACCTGCTTATTTCAAGCCCCTGTATGTTGATTACAAACAGATTTCTTTGTTCTAAGTAGTGTGCATTACATAATTAGAGTACACAGTAATTCTCTTGTGTGAGTACCAACACCATGATAGTACTACAGGTCCCTGAACATTTTGTTCCACAAGGCACTGTGTCGCAAAGTACTACTCGAGACATGGACATCGCCAAAGGTTTGTAAATTGTGTTTCTTTGTGCTCACAATAAGAGGCTTACAACTGTTATAATGTCTTTGTTGATCCATTTTTTTTCATCTTGATATTCCTTGCCCCTTTTCTGATAGCAGCTTAGATCTTAAAAAAATCGTCACAGTTTAAAAACACCATATTCATGCCATATTACATCTTGCTCCTTTCAGCCGCCCACAGCTTTGAAGTACAATCTGGAGCAGGAGGGAAATATGCAATTTACACCGGCCAGGTAGGCTCGTCATGTGGCCTGTGTATGAATAAACAGGTCCAGTGCCGGAAGTACTTCACATGCAAATTCATTTACACCGCACATCTTCGAATAATTCCTTTTGGCCACTTCATTGCAAGTGCCGTAATTTATATTAGCATAATTCCATGATACTTGACCGCTTTGAGCTGAATTGGGCAGTAGTTACATTGCGTGCGTGGCCTTCCTTTCCTCCAAAACCAAAGCCTTTTTTAACGTACTTTGCTGTGAATAGGAAAACGGGCAGCTCGTGCAGATCTCAACCTAGAAGGCTGGACACTCAATCATGCTACGCTGCCCCATCTGAATATGGGCAGTGGAAAGCCACATGTTAGAGGCTTGTTTCGTCAGTATAATTGCTTCACTAATGGAGGTAATGTCCTCAAGGTTGTAAAGTGCGTTTTTTTGCATGTATTTGCTGTGCCATTAGGGCATATATATATATATATAAAACGATGGTATTGTGTAGAGGGAAACAATGGGAAAGTGTTGATGCAGCATGTTTGTGAGGAGGAACGCAAAGACCGCTCATATAAAACCACCTTCATCTTGTAATACATTTGGATGAGAGTAAGCATAGAGAGTGGATGAGAGTAAGCATAGGGAGTGGTCAATTTTGAACTATTTTATGTGGTAAATATAACACCGATATGCCACCAGCCTAATTCAAACTACTTACCATATAAACCAAGCTCTACTGAGTATATGCCCTCTTAGTCCATAACTAGACAGTGACCATCTGCACTGTATGCCAACAACCCAACAAAGGAATACGATCGTAAATTCGAGCCTCCGTTACTCTCCACATCATCCTTTTGGGTGTGGGCGGTACCATCTACAACACCCACACTCTGAAGCCTTTCAAGGATCTGGGTCTCGATTCTTAAAGAGTTAAGAAGCTTGCCTCCAAGCTCCATGTGCACTCTGTGAACTTCGCTGCTAAACCTGTCCATGCCAGACGTGCCCTTTCCAGTACTGTTATCGACTCTCATCAGGAGCTGGTTTCAGGCCAAGCCTGCAACTCTCCTGATCCCCATTGGTTTTCCTTTTCGCGGTGGAGGAGCTTTACGGTACTCGGTACCAAAGTGGCTCCTTTTCCTTAATTAATGTGGGGAGTGGCTTTCACTGCCGGCATAGTTTTTTTCTTTTTCTTAATTTCTAGATGAAACAAGAGTAACAAAGTAAATGGGTAGCTGTTCTGAAAGCCCAGTGGTCCGTGGTCAGGCAAGACTCTTAGGGGTCGCGGGTTTGAATCCGCTTGGTAGCGCAAGTACTTAGCTGTTCGACAGCTCCATCTCCGTTTCCTTAGTCCATGCTTTTGTGGTGTTTTCACCCCTTGCGTATAATTTTCTTCAAGCACAAAGTGACTTTATCCACTCATAATTTTCTTCAAACACAAAGTGACTTTATCCACTCATAATTTTCTTCATACACAAAGTGACTTTATCCACTTATAATTTTCTTCATACACAAAGGGACTTTATCCACTTATAATTTTCTTCATACACAAAGGGACTTTATTCACTTTGTTGGATCTCGGATAAAAAAAACAGATTGTGACTGTTTTGGTCGCTAACAAGAAAACTAAAAACAAGGGCGGTGAGTTCTTCGGAGTTGCAAGGGCACCTTAGGGAGGCAGCATTTCAGCAGCATCTCCAGCAGAGCAACCATCCACATACAGCACCAACCTAACATTACCAACTCTCATCAGGAGCGGGTTTCCGGCCAAGCCTGTAACCCTCCTAATCCTCAATGAGGAGCATGCCCCAAACGAAACTCAACAAACATGTACCAAACTAGTTCTGCCAATAATGCAAGAAGGGTTGCCCGTAAGCTAGCAGGGCGTTGCCAATTCATACCCTCTGGCTATTACGGGCGTTGCCAACCCATACCCTCTGGCTATAAGCCAAGAGACATACAACCAAACAAACGCGATATTTACCTGATCGAAATCAAGTGCTGTATAGACACTCCTCCCCCTATTCAACAAGCAGACAAGGCACGACAAAAACATAAGCTGATAATGCCTCGTTTACTCGGACACCGCAAAACCCTCCACACCATCTTGCTAGGAGCAACAGGCACCATTTACAGCAGCCCCACAATGAATACAATGAAAAAATAAAGCCTATCATGATGTGCAATCCGCTCTGCAACAAAAATCATACAGATGAGACGAGACATTGAACACGAATTCCATTGGCACTGTTTTGGCAGAAAGATATCATCAGTTCTCGGCTTCAGTTGTAGAACTGGAGTTCTTGAGTAGTGAGCGTAGGCTGAGATCTAGCAGACACTTTGCATAAAGTGCTGTGTACTCTCATAATTAGCATCCTTTTCATGCCTTGCTTTAGCTCGGGTTAATTTCCCGCCCCCCCCCCCCCAGCTTGCGCTTGCCGGTGTTATAAGAGACCTTCCTGGCTGTGGGTTATTCCAGGTTTTCCAGAGGTTTCGTTGGCCTGGTGGTTTAGAAAAGCGGCCTTATTGGCCTGGGGCGTTTTCAGAGGTTTTGTTGACCCGGGTAAAGAGGCTTGCTTGTCTGGTGGTTTCTAAGGGTAAGGGTAAGGGTAAGGGTTACACAGCTATATCCGCCAGCGAGGGCAGTTGAGCTATAGCATAAAAAAGCCAGCTTCAAGAAGAGAAAGAGGCCAGACTGAACAACACACCAGAAAAAGAAGCTAGAGGGAACATGAAACAGAAGTATGAAGAAGAGAAAAATGTATAGAGAGAGAGAACGTTTGTTTTGAATAAGCGCGAAGAGAATGCATCATGGAGAACGAGAAAAAAAGCTGTTGGTATGTCTCAGAATGTGTGTGTATAAGAAGCCTCAGTCAGAAACAGGAAACAAGAGGCTGAGAGAGCCTCACAAAACCAGGAGTGCCAAGAAAACAAGTGCAGCGGAGCAGAAGAGAGAACAAAGGACGCATGCAGCCCCCAAAAACAGCTCCTCTCTCTCCTCTCTAGCTGCCCACCCCACCAGCTTACCCAGCTACAGCAGACCAGTCCGATGCTGTCCTCTACAACTTGACAATTGAAACCGTGAGCCAGGGCATGCCTGGCCGCGAAGGGAGCCGGTGCCTAACTCGCCAGGAGCAGGTCGCAAGCTATAGCCGGGCCCTGGTTATGACTGCTGCCACGGCTACCACGCTGAGGGCTGCCGTGTTGCTCCGCCGTATGAGTCTTAGCCGCTCCCGAGTATTTCCGGGCGTGTGCACGATGGCACACGAAGGCGTTTTCCAGGGGGCACCACGCGGAGGTGCTCATACATCGCCCCCCAAAAATTTGTAAAGAGGAATCCTCAATGAACAAGCCTGCTACAACTGCAGCGACCACAAAACAAGGGGGCACAAGCACAAATGAGAAATCACCTTAAGGGTTTTGATAGCACTCACGTGCACAATAGAAAGTAAGCCTGCCCGACATTTTACAAACCCTGCAGAGAAAGAACAGATTCCGAGCTGACAGGGAAATGTGCGTGGCTCACCTCCAGCTCCAGCTCGCCTTACCTACAATTCGGAATAAATTTTTATAATTGAAGCGTGAAATTTTTATAATTGAAGCGTGGAATTTTTAAAATCTTTCAAAAACAAGAATATTCCAAACGACACGTGACCTTCCCGAACATGGAACAATGAAACACCGCAGCCCAGGAATGATTTCCAACCCTTTGCCATTTATGAAAAAGTTGCGATGGAGAGCTTAAGAAATTTAGAATAAGGCTGAGACCAGCGGGACGCGGCAACAGCAACAGAAAAATCCGCAATAATGGCAGTGTTCCTCACAGGAGCCATCATCTGGCACTAACTTTGGCGCCATGTGAAGCTCTTGGAGGGCTTGCACGTTTGGCGCAGTCAGGGCGCAAATCCATACAATGGATACAGAGATATAAGTCTCCAAGTTTGTACCGACACTAACACGCTGAAGTAAGGCACGCATTTCATAATTGTTGTGATCATGGTAAATCTGGATGAAGGGACAAGGAGAAAATTTTGCAAGCACAAACTGCAGAGGTGTAGACACCATCACGTTCCGGCAGATTGCTTTTGGATAGACGACTTCCAAAGAATCGTTTTGTCGTTTAATCCCCCGACACAAGTCAGGTAGTTCATTTGAAAGTGCCTCTTTGAGGTTTGTCGGGGGGGGGCAGTGAGTGGTGTGTCAGGGCTGTCTAAAAGTGGTAGAGTGGATGTTTGTGTGTGTATGCCAGTAAACGTGTGTGCGTGAGTATGTGATTGCACAAATAATTTTTACCATCATTAAAGACATGAGGCCAACGTCTTCGTTTGCAAATTAATTTATATCTGATCAAGTACTTCCACTGCTCCAGCATAATAGCATTCAACTTTCAAAAGCGCATGTGGTAACAGTTTCCTAAATTTATCTGCCTGCAGCCTCTGGTAAAGCAGCAGTGCGACCACGATACGAGGCAAGTATCATAGTATCATAGTGCATCATGCTCATGAGCATCCATCATCACCTAAGTGCACCGTGTACTACAGGTTTATTATAGATTTGCTGCTCCTGCAAATTGTAGAGCACAATTCCCTACACTTCCCCATCTTCTCTCTCATTTATGTGTGCAGGCAAGGTTCAGTACACCTGTACGAGCTGAGCTGCTTGGGCGCATTGTGCTAGGACCTGTTGTGTGTGACAGGTCAGGAAAATGCTTTGAACTCGGACTGGTTGTAAACTGAACAGGCTCTGACCAACAGGCTTAATGAAAGTCTTCTACTAAATACATCCCGCGGCTTAGTTAATCTTTTGGAGGAGTGAGTTAAGGCGCAGTACCCTGGCTAAAAAGCAGCAGAGGCAAGATAATGATTTACTATAGTGCACATGTGGATGCTGCTTGGGCTGTGGTGGTGAGCAATGCGGGCATTGCTAATGAATAATTGCAAATGTTTGCGTCTGGGATTTCACATCATCCCTAGCTTCTCGATCACCCCTTTTAAAAAAAGCAGCGATATCAGAATCTGGCCAGAACAGGGACATAAACGCGTTTAGTGGTTTTTAACGGCTTGAGTGTAGACCTCGAAATCTGCTTGCACTCAAATCTGCTTTTGCCCGCCCCTTCCCTGACTGGCAGCTATGTCACTCTCGCTCCTGCATAGAATGATAACAGGGTGCCTGACCACCCATTCAAGTCAGATGAGCACCAATTTGTATAATTTTCTCTTTCATGTTATTCTCACCCAACTATGCACATGATTATTTGAACGCAGAGAAGTGATATATGGTCTTCCGGACAACAGGGTGGCTGATTGTATGGCAACCTACTTGGTGGATTCAAGCAACATTCCTTTTAAAATTAAGAAGATGAGCTTTGTGTGGAGGCCAAGAAGCTAGCATTGCTCTCACTGCGCTCCTCTTTGTATCAGCAGCGGTCAGGGGGAGGTCCTCAGCTACTTGTTTGTGGTAGTTAATTGAGAGTGCTCGAGTTTTGAATGTTAGCGCCTTAATGTTGTGGCTGCATAAATGGTTACCTTTTTATTACATCAGTTCAATCGTGGTTGTTGTTTGAAAAGAATGGTGGCAGTCCATGGAATGCTTGTCACTGTTTTCTGTAGGCGAGGTATTTGCTCATTACGTTAGAGGGGAGCAAAGGAGCCCAATATGGATAAATATTTTCGCCCTGACTGGCAAATTCAGACTATAGCTGCAACACCGAACGCAGCCCCTGTCTATTATAAAAAAGATTAGTAACGCTACTGGTGTGTGCAGACCTTCGCCTTTTTGCCACTTGAGGGAAAAAAAGAAAAGAAAAATTAGGCTGACAGCGAAAAACCCACTTCCACGCACAATAGAAGTAAAAGTATAGTTGATAGCACCAGCGTGTTCAAGGAAAGGCTCACACTAGCCGGAGCCCCACCAAAAGTCGAAAAAGAGAAACAACAGAGCCTAATGAGGATCCAGCGGGTTGTCTACCATGCGATCCAGACTGCCCTCCTGAAGCCAGCCGCTCACCAGCCGCTCACCAGTAGCCCATCCTTCAGATCCCCTGTTATCACTGTTGTCGTTGTTAGATTGTGTTTTTTTTGTGATCTTGTATAAGCTTTTTATTACATGGCAGTGTAGTGCAGTAGCTAGTTGGTGCGCTTTGTGCAAAGGGATGCCCAAGTTTATAGAGGAGTTATGGTGTACTGAATATAGATTGTGCCGTATAACACGAAGTCTGACTTTGCTAATCCGAGAGATGCCTCGGAGGCTCCTTGTTTGTTGACGCTGGATAAGAGGTAGATGTTGGTTGTGTGCTTTATCTAATGTCGATTGATGTCGATTGTGGGTTTATGTTTGAGCAGCTTTTCAAATATACAAGATTTATGCCTCTGTAAAAGAAAAAGAAAAAGAAGAAATTACGCAGGCAGTGAAAACCACTCCCCACATTAATTACAAGGGGTTTACAAAGGGGGGTACCCAGCAGCCACATATGTTGGGCTGATAAGCATTGCTAGATCAGCCAGCGTAAAGTAAACGCAAGATTGTTAAAAAAACTGGTCTCAGCCAGTGCCATATTGTTCTCTAAGGCAGTGATAAGTAAGAAGTGATGAATGAATGATGAAAGGCAAAACCTGAGGCAATAAAAAGAGCCTGGTGGAAAGCCACAACAGCCAAGCAGTTCAGGCGTGTTAACTGAACACCAGAATGCAAAACCCAAGGGGAGGAAGGGAGCGTCACATCAGAGACCCATGACTGTTCATGCAAACAAATTGGAAGCTGAGTTCAAACATAAAATTTGACATTTGACTTACAACAGTGCACCAGCATGTACGTTCTAAGAAAAGCACAAGAAAAGTGTTGGAAGGAAAAACCTTCGCCTCAAGTTGTTAGGTTGTTTGAGCCCCATCTTGGCCTAGCTGGTTGCTGCACATACATAGAAACTCAACCATCTCAGTCCACACTCTCGTGATGTTCAAGCCACAGCAAGCTAGCAAACAAACACCACAGCGTTTTTTCACCCTAGAGGTGCAACTCACAGCAAGCAAAGGCACCACGACACACAGCCAGCCCAGGCTATCTCTTAGAAAAGGGGCGTTCCTTCGTTAACAAAGGGGGGGGTTGGGGTTTGGCTCTGTCGTACCGCCAAAATGCAAGCAAGCAGGCTCAACCGTCTATTTACTCCGTCCACTGTGTACCGTCGTCAGTAGGCAAGCATAGCAAGAGCCCCATCCTGGCCTAGTGCGGGAGCTTTGTGTGCGTAATGGGTCAAGCATCAATTCATTCCTTGCTCACATTAAATACGGAAAAGGAGCCAATCAGTCCTTAGGGGGAATCAGTTTGGGGTCCAAGTGCCTGCCTCTTCCTTCAATGGGCATGATTAACACGCCATCTGGACGGCTTTGATGTCTAGTTGGAAGGTTTTGCTGTGTTGGGAAAACCCAGTTGGGAATGTTTCTTTCAATGTCATCGGGGAATTCAAAGTTAAGGTCAGATAGCTTTTCACTGTTACAAGCATCCATTGTAACAATTGCTGAGCCCAGCTTGCCTTTGCTGATCTCTTCACCACAAAGGCTTACAGCGTGGTGGTGTCGGTTTATGTGCATTCTCTTCAGAGTATGGTTGTTGCACATAAGGAGCATGTGTGGAGCTCTATCTGATCCTCCGCACAAAGGGCATGTGGCAGGCCCTGTCGTATGGCTAAGCTGTTTGGTGTGCTTGTCTGTGTGTATCGTATCCGTCCTGTACTTAAGGACTTGTTTTTGTTCCTAAAAAGTCACGTTTGGCATGGACCAAAACTTGTTACTGAATTGGGCATGCGCAAGGGGCTTTGCAGTAGCTTGCCGTGTGTGAGAGTCGGGCTGTATGTGCTGCACGCTGAGGCGTATCATGCAATTGTTGCCAGAGCTTGTAAAGCAGTGCATATGTATTAGCTTCACCAAGGTAATGGTGGGCGTGCATGTGATGTTTTAGTTTGTCTTGCAGGTTGGTCAAAACCCGTAGCTCTTCTGCATGGGAGCCAACTTTGTTTGGAATGCTAAGCCAGAACAGGTTGTAGAAGGGGTCAGTAGCTGGCGGGAGGGAAATGTCAGAAATCTGATTGACTGCTGCTTTGTGTGCTAGGTGGTCTGCACCCTCATTGCCAATAATGCCAGAGTGAGATTTCACTTTGTAGAAAGTGACAGTAAAAGGTGAGGAATAAATTAAAATTACAATGCCCTTGAGTAGTTCCCTGTGCAAGTGGTGGAGTACAGCCATTGGGTTCGTTGTTTCTGCTTTCTAATTTGAAAGAGGGATGAGGCACTGTCTGTAGCAATTTCAGTGTGGCCTTTTTGTACCGCTATAGCACAGCTGCATGTTCAGCTCTATTTATGGTGAGTGTGGGGCCGCTGCCTCCAGGATTGATAGTGACGGTATCACTATAGCCAGCGTCTGTAGTGGGGGAGAAAATGCCAGTGCCTATAATTTGCTGTTTGCTGATTGCATCTTGCATGGCACTACCTTGAGTGTATGTGACTGATTTCCAAATTTGTACTTTGGGAATGTGTGGGCTCTTGTACTGGTTGACGTTTTGTGTTATGAAGCGTTGCTTTGCCACTGGTTGATGTTAGCAGCAATGGGAGTATCTGGGTGTAGGAGTTGAAATCTCTTCTTCTGCTTGTTCTTGCATTTCACATGAGCAGTGCCAAGCACGTGGGCACTATTGTTACAAGTCCACGTTGCTTCAGGAATTGTCTGTTTGAGATTGTTGTGCCAAGCTGGGTTGGATTCAATCAGGGCTTGTTTTCCTTGATTGTTCCAGACGACTATTAGCTGCATTTTATTCTTGTTGTGCTGAGGCTGGGGTGGAGCGTCTAACCAAACTTCTGTAGGGTTTAAGAGCATGCTGTCTGCAGAAAACTTGGCTAGAACGCATGCATGCTCAGGGTAAAGCTAGATGTTAGGTTATCCGGCCTATTTGTAGGGTGGACATTATGGTCAGTTTGGTTTATTTCTGGTGTTCCACACTAATTAAGGAAAAAGAGTCATTTTGTTGGTACCAGATACCATAAAACTCCCTCACCCAAGAAAAGAAAGAATATGATTAATATTAGGAGGGTTGACCTGAAACCGGCTTCTGATGATGAGAGTTGGCATTAGAAAACAGTAATAGAATGCAGATACTGTAGACACTCTCGGCAAGGAATACTAACTAGGAAAGCACGTTATTTTATGTTCTGCACCACGCACCCAATGGATGCAGAAATTCGTGGAAACAACGGAAGTTGATAATAGTACTGGAAAGTGCGCCTCCTGATCCCTATTTCCCCACAACAGTGTTCTTTCCTAATCCAAGCGCCGGAAGTGTTTACACCATGGCATTTTACTCTACTCTACTTCCCTTCTCTCTTCAATCCAGCTGGGATGTTGCTTGCGTGACTCTGCATCCAACTGGGGGTGCAGAACACAGCATACCATATTCTTTACTTACTTTGGTGGCACTTTGCTTCAAGCTTTGCTTGATTTTAGGCAGATCTCTGCTATGCTCTGGTTGTCTAAGGTGTATGAATGATGGGGGGCGATGTATGAGCACCTCCGCGTGGTGCCCCCTGGAAAACGCCTTCGTGTGCCTTCGTGCACACGCCCGGAAATACTCGGGAGCGGCTAAGACTCATACGGCGGAGCAACACGGCAGCC
>Ga0307947_1003355_pt1 | contig 12907 bp, 20 predicted proteins | sample OrgLakmetagen232_FD_201840 | JGI IMG/M metagenome (GOLD analysis project Ga0307947, IMG submission 201840) | Saline water microbial communities from Organic Lake, Antarctica - #232 | ecosystem: Environmental > Aquatic > Non-marine Saline and Alkaline > Saline | place: Antarctica: Organic Lake...
ATAATATGATATATAATATTATATAATATTTCATACTAATAATATGATGAGGGCACCTTGTATCCTATTCCTCACACAGGTCTGCTTCCAGTTTTGTTCATTTTCTTATAGGGTGGGCTAGAACCATATATTTCAACGTATATACGGTGTACATACGGTATTTTTAGCAGGGAAATCACCATACATACGGTCATATACGGTGTGAATATGCGGTCCTGGCCAGCCCTATTTCTTAGGCATCAGGGAATTTCATGGGGTTTAAGCTCCATCTCAGGCAATCCCTCAACATACTTATCAAGTGCGGCGCGCCCCTGAATTGAAGTTCCTTTGTAGTAGTTGCGTATGGGCATGTGGAACATATTGCAGCTAATTGCTGTGGGGTAGCTGCCATTGCTGAAAAGGGGAGAGGCATCCCAGTTTTGGCAAGTGCATCGGATAGTGCTGCTAACCCTGAGAAGCATTCTGGCTTTGTATGTGAAAAGCGCTTGTGAGTGGTTGCTGTGGAGCAGCTGCCCTGGAAGGCTTTGTTCTGTGTTCATGTCAGATCATCAGTGTTGTGCACCTGACGCTCGACGGCGTCAATGGTGAATGACGCTGACGGCGTAATTTATGTCAAATTGACGGTAAAAATAGTAAATTACGCCGTCAATCGTCACAGTTTAGTGACGGTAACGCCGTTTTTACGATCGTTATTTACGGTGCCATTTTTGAATGACGCCGTATGTGCACAACACTGCAGATCATACGAACGTCACGTGCTTAAATCTGCCAGATGACTTGGTTTCAAGTTACAGGATAGCAACAATCAACCCTTCCTTACTGAACACTCGAGCTCTGAGTCGACTGCTCGCGAACAAGTAGTGCAAGTGGTGCGAGTGGTGCAAGCGTTGCCAGTGGTGCTTGAGAGTGCAAGTTGTGCAAGCAGTGCTAGTTATTCAGTGGTGCCAGCGGTACATGAGAGTGCAAGGAATGCAAGGAATGCAAGTAGTGCTAGTTATTCAGTGGTGCCAGCGGTGCATGAGAGTGCAAGGAATGCAAGTAGTGCTAGCTATTCAGTGGTGCCAGCGGTGCATGAGAGTGCAAGGAATGCAAGTAGTGCTAGCTATTCAGTGGTGCAAGCGGTGCATGAGAGTGCAAGGAACGCAAGCGGTGCAAGTGGTGCAGTGCAAGTAGAGCAAGTTGTGCAAGATATGCAATTGGTCCAAGTCGTGCTTTGAGCTCGTGAGGCACCACACCTCAAATTTCAGAGCATCAGTGTATACACAAAATGTAAGGACTGCATAAATATCGACCAAATGTGTACAGGAGGATGTTGTACAAGCACAACTTAAAATATGCATTAGTGAGTGCATGTGTGAGTACGGCCACTGTTTCTGCTGTACACAAGCTGTTTAACTTTTAAAATGTCCGCATATAAATGTTTTTATGTACACTGTGTGTGTGTGTGTGTGTGTGTGTGTGTGGTGTGTGTGTGTGTGTGTATGTGTGTGTGTGTCTTTGGCCGTTCCAGACCAACAGACATCCTTTTGCGCTTGCACAAAACATACACGCTTTCTCTCTTTTGCTGCAAGCTTGCCTTTGCTAACCAAGGCTTCACTACGTTCTCTCTTCCTCCCTCTTTCCATTCCACACTCTCAAAGGCCTCACTACGCTCGCTCTTTTTCACTCTTTCCATTCTAGACTCTCACTACGCTCTCTCATTTTTTTACACTCTCTAATTTTTCTTTCCCTCTTCCCATTCCAGATTGGCAACGACAACTTCGGTGACGTGCTTTCCAAGGTATGATGCAGCAACATACACACATAAACACACACATGTATATCAACACATACACACACACACATACTCACACACACAACCACACACAATCACGCACCCGTATACACACTCTCACATGCACGCCCACAGATCAGAGGGCCGGAGGCAGTCCGTGAATGGAATGCTTTCCAGGAAACCATGCGGTATGGAAGTTGAGGATTCCTGGCGCATTATTTGCTAAAAATGCTCCTTCTCACGAACACACAAGTACACACATGCACACGTACACACACACACTGATGCACAGCCCCCTTGCCTCTGCTGCCTCTGTGCTGCCTCCTGCTGCCATGCGATTAGATCCGTGGGCTGTGGTATCCGTCGGTCAATACCTGCCAGACTTGATAAAGCAGGTGTGTGTGTGTGCGCGTGTGCGTGTGCGTGTGCGTGTGCGTGTGCGTGTGCGTGTGCGTGTGTGTGTGTGTGCGTGCGTGCGTGTGTGTGTGTGTGTGTGTGTGTGAGAGAGAGATTGTGTGTATGTGTGTGTGAGGTTATTGTGTGTAGGAGTATGCATGTTGTGTGATTGTTCTTGTGTATATGTTTGTGAGTGTGTGTGTGTTTATTTATCAGTGTATGGCTGCGTTTGTGTGGTGTGTGTGTATGGATGTGCATGTGTTATTTTGTGTGTATTCTGTGTATGTGTGTGTTTGTGTGTACATGTGTGTATGAGTATGCATGTTGTGTGCGTATGTGAACTGTGTCTACTTATTCGCCAGCAAACTTGAGTTTGTGCATGGAATGTCAAGCTTCTAGACGTGTCCTTGCGCATACGTATTTCCTGCACATTGTATTGATTGCCCATTGCAGCCTCCTGTGCACATAAACGCGCTACCTTTGCACTTTCCCATCTCTTGCTCTCATATTATATTCCCTTTCGTATCTAATCTCACTCTCGCGCTCGCTCTCATTCTCACCCATTCTCATCTCTCAAACCTTCCAGGGCGCTGTGGCTGCTCAACTTACAGGCCCCTTTTCAAAGGTAAATCCCCAAACAAGACTCACTTTGCACAAAGATTGACGAATGACAAAAAATAAATTAATCACCGTTCAGACCAACAATATTCACACCACAAAAACTGAGCTGCATGCGAAGAAGATGGCTATCTTGTTTTCCAGGGAAATAGCACAAGATAACCTCAATGGGCTACTGGAAAGGTAGTGAAAGCCACTGAACAAAGATGTGAGAAATGGGGAGCCTGTGCGGTTCATGCATTTTTTGTGTTTGTGGGGCTCTGACTTTGAGTCTTGCGCATGCAGCCCATTGAGGTAATGTTTGTGTCCATCCACTCTTCTCTGCAGAGGAATGCGTTGCAATTACGTTGCAATTACAAGTGTGTTTGTGTGTGTTAGTGTGGGTGTATGTGTGTGTGTTTGTGTCTGTGTGTTTGCGTGTGTGCCTTTTTTTACTTATTAGTGCTGCTGTGATTGTTCAAATTTTGGAGTCCTATGTGTGCGTCGCAAGCTCCAGCCCTGGGCAAGAATATGCAAGCTATTCTGTTAATCCCCCCTAACACATTATGTCAGCTGCTATGCAGGCTCCATGGTGTGTGGTGCCATGCATTTGTGCTGTCATTATTTATTTGTGCTACTGCAAGGACGGCTACAGGATAAGGGCCATGTGCCGTGCTGTGGAAATGTTTGGAGTGTGTGACCTAACCGCACACTGCACGTTAACAGGATAAGGGCCATGTGCCGTGCTGTGGAAATGTTTGGAGTGTGTGACCTAAAACCGCACACTGCACATTAATAGGATAAGGGCCATGTGCCGTGCTGTGTGGAAACGTTTGGAGTGTGTGGCCTAAAACCGCACACTGCACACTGCACATGAACAGGATAAGGGCCATGTGCCGTGCTGTGGAAACGTTTGGAGTGTGTGACCCAACCGCACACTGCACACTGCACATTATCAGGACACGGGCCATGTGCCGTGCTGTGGAAATGTTTGGAGTGTGTGACCTAACCGCACACTGCACATTAACAGGATAAGGGCCATGTACCGTGCTGTGTGGAAACGTTTGGAGTGTGTGACTCCTACTGCACATTAACATATCACTATCACACTGCACATTAACATATCACGATCACACTGCTGAGTCTGTGTAAAGCACATGAACTCCCTTTCTTGTCGCTCAGCTAAAGTGATGTGCTACTGGTCACTCTTTTTAAATCTGCGTTTCACCATTGTTTCTCTGTCCTTTTTCATTCCTTGGTCCTCATAAACTGCTCTCAGCTTGAGCTTAGTTTTACTTTGCCTTTGCTCGTTTCATTTCTTTTTTTGTCTTCGAGCAAGTCGTGTGGGGCTTCGCACCACCGCAAATTGTGTGCATTTCTATTGTGTTCCCTCCACTTGTCTGGACATCGAGAATATAATGGAACACTGCCCTCATTAATTCTGGCCTACTTGGGCACCGCCTACCATTTCTGTCCACCACTCCATCACTCCATCACTTTGTTGCAATGCCCTCCATTTATACTAGCTTAAATTGTTTTAGTTTAGTTGGCTTACAAAGGCATTCAGCCTGGGATGGCTGCTCAACCTATGAGAACGAGGTAAAACTTCAAAACAAGCCAAAAGAAAACTGGAACTGTAGTAACAAGTATACTAGGCACGCGGCATGTTCTGTCACGCTGCCCTCCATTACTGTCCACCACTCCATCACTCCATTACTCCGTTCTCCATTCCCTTTGGGCATGTGGCATGTTTTGTCACACTGCCCTCCACCACAACGTGAGCCACCACAACAAGCGCATGCATCTGCCCACCACAACGTGAGCCAACTTTAAGCATGTGGCATGTTTTGTCACACTGCACTCCACCACAACGTGAGCCACCACAACAAGTGCATGCATCTGTGATGGGCATGAAACAGAAACTGTGTAGACGTGCCCAGCACATCAATACCTCTTTCAAAGGGTTCTCTCACATTTTTTTGCTCCAGCGTCTCTCCCTTTCTCAACCCCCTGTGCAGATCTTGGAAAAGAACGTGACGGATCCATTTATAAGGAACTGGATGAACTTGTTGTGCTTCCTGCTATCAGGTGAGGAAGGGGCACAGTATTGTGTAATTGTCTTGAAATATGCATTTATAGGGTACATGATAAGCATGAGTAAATGTAACACTTGCGCTCGCACGTGCGCTCGCACGCGTATGTGTGTTTTGTGTGTGTGTGTGTGTGTGTGCGCGTGTGTGCGTGTGTGCGTGTGTGTGAGTTTGTGTGTGCGTGTGTGCGTGTGTGTGAGTTTGTGTGTGTGTGTGTGTGTGTGTGTGTGTGTGTGTGTGTGCGTGCGTGTGTGTGAAGGTGGGTGTTTGTGTGAAGGTGTGGTTATGTTGGCTGCTATTAGCCTAGTTACTGCACTTTTGCTCGCGTCTAGGAACAATGCATCAAAGTAATAATAGCTCGCAGCTCGTTGGACCTACATTCTTCCCTTTTATTCCCTTCTCGTGTGTGTCTGGCTAGAACTAGCCCTGGCTACGAATCTGTCCTTGCTCTTCCATTTTTAGCAAAATTTCCTATTACTTGCGTGTAAGTATCACTTGTATATACATATTGCTTGTGTATCATTTGTGTATCAATTGCATATCAATCGTGTATAAGATTTTCTGGCCAACTAACATCATGAGGTTACAGTTATGGACTGCCAACAATACAGCTATGTGCCATCTTCTACAACTGCAACTGCTGTCCGCACCAGTGCAATCTCGGCTATATCCACTCCGGACTTTTTAAACTCACCAAATCCGTGCTGTGCCCACTCACAAATTCTTCTGAGCATCACCACTCCAGTGTTCTATCCACTCACGAGCATGCCTGATTTTGCAACGGCACCTCACACCGATGTATGTCTCCCACCTCACATGCCTTAGTGCCTCCATTCCAAATTGCCTTCCTTTGTGTCTCAATCCTTGTCCACCTCTCCAATTGCACCTCACTTCATGCATTTATCCTTTTGTTTCTGCACGCCTCCATTTCAAATGCCCCCTTTCGTGTCTCTATCCCTCCTATCAGCTTCCCTTTTGAAGTGCCTCACCTTAGGCCTTCACCCGTTCATACCTGCGTGCCTTCATCCCTTCATTCGCTCGTGCCTGCGTGCCTCCATCCCTTCATTTATTTGTGCCTGCATGCCTCCATCCCTCCTTCCGTTTATATCTGCATGCCTCCATCCCTTCATCTATTTGTGCCTGCATGCCTCCATTCTTCCTTCTGTTTGTGCCTGCGTGCCTCCATCCCTTCATCAATTTGTGTTTTTGAGCCTCATGCCTGATGCTTCATTCCCATCTTCCAATGTCCCCATCCTTTTGCGTGTCCCATCTCAACCATCTTCCAACGTCCCATCTTCCAATGTCCCCATCCTTTTGCGTGTCCCATCTCAACCATCTTCCAATGTCCCATCTTCCAATATCCCATCTTCCAATGTCCCATCTTCCAATGTCCCCATCCTTTTGCGTGTCTCACCTACACACACACACACACACACACATACATACACACACACTCACTCTCACACACACACACACACACACACACACTCACTCTCTCTCTCTCTCACACACACACACACACACACACACACACACACACAAACTCACACACACAGGCTTGCCGGCCAACGGGACCATATCCGCTGAAATAGCGTACATGTGTGAGTAAAGTGTGATCTTGTGATTGTCATAGCTGATGCCGAGTCAATTTGAAACAATTTTTAAAGGTAGCTCACATGTGTGAGTGAAGTGTGTTCGTGTAATAATCATAGCTAACGCCGAGTTGATCTGAGGTTATTACTATAAACTAGCTTACATGCGGCATATGCTGTGTGTTGTTCCTGCTGAAACATATTTTTGTGTCCTGAAATTTCACAATGCAGTTGCTTAGCTGTCAGCAAGTAGCATACATACACTCTTATCTTTGCATTCCGATTTGTTGGAATTCAAATAGAATCCTGACTGTTTCATTGCGTGAAGCTGCCACTGGCTGCTTGATGTTTTCAGCGTATATGATATATGATTGAAAATGACATCGTAAAAAAACGAAATAGTATTGATCCGCATGCTAGACGAAGATAGTCTGGTCCTGCACAAAAACGCACCTAACTTACTGACACTGCAGAAAGTCAGCATGCCTTTGCACCCCTCAGCAGCGCATGGTAGCACAACGCCTCAGATCACTTGAGCACCCTTCGATCACTGCATGCCTGCAAATAATATGAATAGCTAAAAAGGGTGTCCACGCAATAAATGCACACACTTTCCTCTTCATGTATGACAATGCATGCTACAAAGCAGTGTGCAGGCCTGTTCATAACTACAAAGCAGTGTGCTACAAAGCAGTGTGCAGGCCTGTACATAACTACAAAGCAGTGTGCTGCAAAGCAGTGTGCAGGCCTGTACATAATTACAAAGCAGTGTGCTACAAAGCAGTGTGCAGGCCTGTACATAACTACAAAGCAGTGTGCTACAAATCAGTGTGCAGGCCTGTACATACCTACAAAGCAGTGTGCTACAAAGCAGTGTGCAGGCCTGTACATACCTACAAAGCAGTGTGCTACAAAGCAGTGTGCAGGCCTGTACATAACTACAAAGCAGTGTGCTACAAAGCAGTGTGCAGGCCTGTACATAACTACAAAGCAGTGTGCTACAAAGCAGTGTGCAGGCCTGTACATAAGTACAAAGCAGTGTGCTACAAAGCAGTGCGCAGGCATGTACATAACTACAAAGCAGTGTGCAGGCCTGTACATAATCTCTTAGCTGGGAGTGAGGTTGCAAAGGCTTGTTTGCAAAGGCAGGAGCACCTACGTGTGCGTCATCGTGTTAGAGCGTGAGGGTGTGTTCTAAGTGTGGGTATGTAAACATTGTGACCGGGCTGCATGTCATGTTTAATCCATCCTGCATCGCTTGCTTGAGCATACAGATGTGCCTAGGAATGAAAACGGATTGTTTGCAGGCAGTGAAACCCCTTTGCAGGCAGGGAACCCCTTTGCAGGCAATGAAACCCCTTTGCAGTGGAACCCCTGTGCAGTGGAACCCCTGTGCAGGCAGTGATAAAACCCTCCTCACAAGAAAAGTCAGTAGGGTTAGCTAGGACTGTATGTATGCACCACACATTTGAGGCTTTTGGTAAAGGGTGCATACAGCCTAAAGATACAATGTTTTCATAAAAGTTTTGCACTTATTCTCCCTCTGCCAACTCCAAAAGTATGGCAATGCATTCACAGAACATACGTAATTCTTCCCCTTCTGCCAGGCCCAACATCAGTCAATCCCAAACGAATGCCAACCCCAAACGTATACCAACCCCAAACATATGCCAGCTCCAAATGTATGCCAACCCCAATTGTATGTCAACCCCAAACGTATACCAACCCCAAACACATGCCAACCCCAAACGTATGCCACCCTGACCGCCTGCAGTTAACGAGTGGTACCGTCCAAACTGCCAGCTGGAGTTCCCTATTGGCGGATCCCAGGCCATGGTCTCAGCCCTTGTCAGGTACTGTAAGCAATTCAAGACATACGCCACGGTCTCAGCCCTTGTCAGGTACTGTAAGCAATTCAAGAACCACGCCACGGACTCCGCCCTTGTCAGGTACTGTATGCAATTAAAGAACCACGCCACGGTCTCAGCCCTTGTCAGGTACTGTAAGCAAGTCAAGAACCACGCCACGGTTTCAGCCCTTGTCAGGTACTGTATGCAATTCAAGAACCACGCCACGGTCTCAGCCCTTGTCAGGTACTCACCAGGAAGCAATCCAAGAACCACGCCACGTCTCAGCCCTTGTCAGGTACTCACCAGGAAGCAATTCAAGAACCACGCCACGGTCACAGCCCTTGTCAGGTACTCACCAGGAAGCAATCCAAGAATCTCTCCAGGGTCTCAGCCCTTGTCAGGTACTCACCAGGAAGCAATTCAAGAACCACGCCACGGTCACAGCCCTTGTCAGGTACTCACCAGGAAGCAATCCAAGAATCTCTCCAGGGTCTCAGCCCTTGTCAGGTACTCACCAGGAAGCAATTCAAGAACCACGCCACGGTCACAGCCCTTGTCAGGTACTCACCAGGAAGCAATCCGAGAATCTCTCCAGGGTCTCAGCCCTTGTCAGGTACTCACCAGGAAGCAATTCAAGAATCACGCCACAATCTCAGCCCTTGTCAGGTACTGTAAGCAATTTAATAACACGCCACGGTCTCAGCCCTTGTCAGGTACTCACCAGGAAGCAATTCAAGAATTACGCCACGGTTTCAGCCCTTTTCAGGTACTGTAAGCAATCCAAGAAGCACGCCACGGTCTCAGCCCTTGTCAGGTACTGTAAGCAATTCAAGAACCACGCCACGGTCTCAGCCCTTTTCAGGTACAGTAAGCAATTCAAGAAACACGCCACGGTCTCAGCCCTTGTCAGGTATACTGTATGCAATTTAAGAATCACGCCACGAAAAAGAAAACAAACATCATTTTAGCAATGTGCTGCTCATGTGATCATAGGCTTTAAAGCTTTGGTTTCGGCCCTTGTTAGGTACAGTAATTAATCATTAGGGTTGGCCAGGACCATATATATATGTATATATATACCTGTATATATACGGTTTATATTCGGTATTTTGGCAGGGAATCACCAAATATACGACCATATCTGGTGCATATATACGGTTCCAGCCAACCCTATAAATCATGCATGTATCACCACTGCTCACTGAAACATTGCAGTGTTGAGGATGTGGACTGAAAAACATACACCGTCTTTATTTTCCACTGTTTTCGGTCTTTGGTGTGCAGGGGCCTAGAAAAGAAAGGAGGGTGTTTGCTGCTGAACTCGCACGTGGAGCGCATCCTCAGCGACGACAACCGTAAGGCCACAGGAGTGGCGTTGCAAGGCGGTGGTGTGATCAACGCGAAGACGGCTGTTGTGTCCAGTGAGTGAGCGTATGCTTAATGTGCACACTCAAGTTGAAAGTGCACTGTGTGGACCCATTCTTGATTTGCACGCTGTGTGGACCCATTCTTGAATTGCACGCTGTGTGTATCCATTCTTGAGTCGCGCGCTGTGTGTATCCATTCTAATATTGCGTGCTGTGCGTATGCATTCTTGAAAGCGCGCGCTGTGTATACCCATTCTTGAATTGCGCGCTGTGCGTATCCATTCTTAAATTGCGCGCTGTGTGTATCGGTTCTAATATTGCGCGCTGTGCGTATCCATTCTTGAATGATATCTTCCACTGATTGAGGCCAAGCACCTTGCCCTATATGCAACCAAGTGTTTACTTTTTTTATGGAGACAAGATGCCGCCTGCAAAGTCTAGCCTGTGAGGAATCTTGAAATGCTTCACACTGTCTTGAAAGTATGTGTGTGAGTGCTTAATTCTCTACACAATCATTTGCGTATTGGACGCAACAGTAGTGCCATTCCATTCCCAGTTTTTTGTGTTTTAAATTGATGGACGCAAGCTTGCGCCCCATGCCTGGATTGCAGACACTAGCGTATGGGACACCATGAAGATGCTAATTCCCTATTTCTGTGCTCTGAATCGTTGTACGGTATGCTCTGCATTGGATTTTGTATTTTGTTATGCAGACGCTAGCGTATGGGACACCGTGAAGATGCTCCCCCCGTCGGTGGTGCCAGAGCAGTGGCGAAGAGAGCGAGTACAGGTAAAGACAAGATGTGGACATTTTTGGCTGTGCCGCTCTGAACAGTTATATTTAGGGTAAGCCAAAACCCTATATAAACGGTGTATATACAGTATTTTTGGCAGAGAAATCACCATATATACGGCCCTACACCGCTCTGAACAGATATATTTAGGGTTGGCCAGAACCCTATATATACGGTGTATATACAGTATTTTTGGCAGAGAAATCACCAAATATACGGTCATACACCGCTCTGAACAGATATATTTAGGGTTGGCCAGAACCCTATATATACGGTGTATATACAGAATTTTCGGCAGAGAAATTACCAAATATACGGTCATACACCGCTTTGAACAGATGTATTTAGGGTTAACCAGAACCCTATATGTACGGTGTATATGCAGTATTTTTGGCAGAGAAATCACCAAATACACGGTTCTGGCCAAACCTAGATACCGTTCGTTTACGGTCACTTTCAAATGATTAATTAAAATTTCGATTTCAGTTCATGAGGGAGTCTGAGGATCAATTTTTGAGTTCAAAGGCACTTCGGGAGGGCCCTGTCGGGAGAGACCCCCTGTGAATGCTGCCTGTGCACTGCTACTGCTGTTTGTTATGGCTGAAGCTGTGGCTGAGGCTGAAGCAGCCAGCCTTTCAGCTGGGGACTGGGCTTCAAGAATCCGGCCAGGGGGGTCACACTGGCGCGATTGGAGCTCATTTCGATTTTCACCTGCAAAACCACTATAAATAATTAATTCATCACTTCGAATTCAATTTGGAGAGGCCCCCAACAATTAATAAAAAACTCGTTTTCTGGCTATATAATTAATTGATTTTCGAAGTAATCGTAAAAAAACGGTATATTTGAAGTCACTGGTGCAAAGAGTAGAAATCAAGATTTACTGCCCCCCTCAGTGGTGCAATGGCGTAGAGAAGGGTGCAAGTAAGCGCAGCAATGAGATTTCTGGTTTGAAATGTCCTGAACACAAGGCAAAAAGATTCGCTGGTGCATGGATATTTACAAAGTCGAAACTTATATTTAAATGTTGCAGCTTGTCAGTGGGGCTGGTACGAAGGCGTTAAGGGGGGGTGCATGTGAGGTTTTTGGTTGTACTGCCCAAAACCTTTCTACGTAGATTTCAAGTTACATGGGGTACCTTCAACCAGATCGCCTGACTGATCGCCTGTGTCTGGTCCTCGCCAAATCTTAGGTACACTTGAAAACTGTTGAGTTCAGTGTGTAACACTTGGACGGAGTTCAGTGTGTAACACTTGGACGGAGTTCAGTGTGTAACACTTGAACGGAGTGAAACAAAGTGATATCACTGTTTTTATTTACTCGTAAATAATCCACCCCGCCATCTCACGATGCAGACGTGATAGAACCACTGATGCACGTGGAATTTGAAGTTGAAGTTGAATGAATTAGGCAGCTTGTCAGTGGTGACAGATCAGTGGCACGGACAGTGTGCGCTGGTGAATAGGGAATCACAAAAGTATTTGCTTGGTAACCTCGTCTCCTCTGTTATTGTGCAACAATTGGGCTCAACGGGTGAATGCGCCAATTGCAAAAATCATGCAAAACCAACACACTCACGTACCAGGATGGCAAATGATAATGTGTCAGGGTAGCAAAACTAATTGAGACCACCAAGACCAAATGAGAATGTATTAGGGTAGCAAGACCCAATGAGGCCATCAAGACCAAATGAGAATGTGCCAGGGTAGCAAGACCAAATGAGAATTTACCAGGGTAGCAAATAAGAGTCTTTTTTTTTCACACTCACACATGCTTTTCACATGCAAAGAGCTTTGTGCGGAATACACAGGCGTATGGTCATATGAGCACCGAATTATAGGCCCAGGACACACACAGGCTCATGCACACGTGTGCATGTACACACATGCGCGTAAGTGTGCGCAGAACACACACAGGCTCATGCACACGCGTGCATGTACACACATGCACGTAAGTGTGCGTAGAACACACACAGGCTCATGCACACGCGTGCATGTACACACATGCACGTAAGTGTGCGCATAACACACACAGGCTCATGTACACACGTGCACCAAAATAGGCGCCGGACTCACACAGGCTCATGCACACAAGTATGCGTAAAACACACCCAGGCTCATGCACACGCGTGCATGTACACACATGCACGTAAATGTGCGCAGGACACACACAGGATCATGCACACACGTGCTTATACACACATGCACGTAAGTTTGCACACGTCACTTTCGCAAGTCCCTCTGATTTCCTTTGCAGACCCCGCCCTGTCCTTCCTTCATGCACCTGCACATTGGCTTTGATGCCACAGGTGGGCCATATCACACACAGCATGTGTGTGAGTGTTCGTGTATGTATGTTTATTTATGTGTGTGTATGTATGAGTGTATGTGTGTGTATGTGCTTGTGGGTGTGGGTGTGGGTGTAAGTGTGGGTATGGGTGGGGGTGG
>Ga0307947_1003356_pt1 | contig 12902 bp, 14 predicted proteins | sample OrgLakmetagen232_FD_201840 | JGI IMG/M metagenome (GOLD analysis project Ga0307947, IMG submission 201840) | Saline water microbial communities from Organic Lake, Antarctica - #232 | ecosystem: Environmental > Aquatic > Non-marine Saline and Alkaline > Saline | place: Antarctica: Organic Lake...
TTCTTTTTCTGGTGTCTTGTTCAGTCTGGCCTCTTTCTCTTCTTGAAGCTGGCTTTTTTATGCTATAGCTCAACTGCCCTCGCTGGCGGATATAGCTGTGTAACCCTTACCCTTACCCTTACCCTTTCCATCAATTGGGTGGTGCAGAACACAAAATAACATCCTTTTCTTATCCATGCTGGTAGTGTTCACACTTTCCGCGTTCTTGTTCTTTTTCTCTCCCCCTCTCTTTCCCTAAGGTTTCTTATAATGCAGCTGTTTGTAGTAAGTACCGGTACTGGGCTAACCTGAGCAGGTTGACATGAGCAGGCGTATCAGACAAGGTGTCACACCTGATCCGGCTTTATTTTGGGTTCCTTGTTTCCCTATTCTGCTAGTTCTTAAGCCATACTTGACTCGCTCCCGCTCCATTTCTTCTCCAAACTAGACCTTTTTCCCGTCTCTTTCTCTTGCTTATCATAGACGCTTCCCCTTTTGTTTAGCTAGGTGTGGTTACAGGCTTTTTTCCAAGCTTCCGCTCAGATGCCCCTGAGGCATATAAAGCGATGTAACCTTACCTAACCGTACTTTCCCTATTCTGGGCCTTGCTAACTGAAAAAGAAGTGACCAACATTTGGGAACACGTTTGAGCCAGGAATAATTAAGTACAACTGGTGCTACGATTGCACTGTACAATGAAGACTGTCATGAATGAGCTGAAGAAATGTGCATACCTACATTTTACTAGCAAGAAGACATCACTTTTACTAGCAACAAGACATCATTAAGGTGTATGTATGGCTAGAAGTCGGATTGAAGAACGTATTTACAACATGTGCGCCTTGTATATGCATATTGCAGGTAGTACATGAATGATCAAAAGGGAAACGGGCGCTCCACTCGCTGCCCAAATCCTTCGTACTGCTTAGGCATGTACTGCACGTGCTTGCGACCATTTGACGGTGAAGCAGGGGCTGCAATGTCTTTGTCGGTTGCCCACGGCAGTGCCTGCCGAAAATAAAGATGTGCAAGGGGCACGTTCATTGTCTGGCAAGAAACAAACTCCCACGCAAAGCAAAGTAAAGTAACGCATGGTGTCAGCGTTTCCGATTTTAACATCGCACTGGAGCACTGTTACAGATTAACCAAACTACATTCCACCAGCAAGTCTGACAAAGGAAGTGGGCTTTCAAATGGGGGAAACAAACTCACATGCTGCATGATTAAGATATAGTACAGGAAATGGGGCTTTCAAATGCTTGCTATAGATATACATAATACCTATCTCATAAACATGGTGCCTCTTTTGGATGTTTTGAAGGATCTCGCCCATTAATAGTGCACTACAACGCCAACTTTTTATAATGCAACTGTGGACCTGAATTCACTTGATGGCAGGGTAAACTTTCAGCAAACTAGAAGCAGGAAGTGTTTAAGCGTAAGCGTACCTCTGCAGTGGATTTTGTTTTGAAGAATCCTAACTACTGCTCCTATCATTGTCACATGTACCTCTGCAAGCCTTAAACAGGATTGGCCAGTTCCCTCTTCTAGACTACGTAGAAAGAAAAGAAAAGAAAAACTACGCAGACTGTTAACCACTCCCCACATTAATTAAGGAAAAGACTACGTATTATACTAAGTATGTACAGTATTTTCTTGCACTAGAAATAAGCATGCGCGTTATGGTATATGGATCTGGCCAACCCTACCTAGAGCCCTTCCCAAAAATTCTGCCTGAGCCCATGTCAGACATTTGAGCAACTTGTTCAGGATTGCAAATGAATATTTGGCATACTTCTTGATTCTGGACCCTGCCCAAGATTTGAGCCTAGACCAAACCTTACAGAAGGGATTGAGTGATACGTCCAAACATCTGAATATTCAAACCGCACCTGAGAGGGTGGTCGATTTTGATACCTTTGCATGCTCTGCTGCTGCTGCTGCTGCTGCTGCCTGCCTCCTGCCGCCACATCTGCAGCTACTTGCATCTCTGCATCCAGAGCCCAGGGGGTCGTGGGCCTGCATTCAGGGCAAACAGACCACATATGCTAACAACTAGGACGAGACATTGAGGGTCCTTTGCTCCTGCTTGGATCTTTCCACCCACGTACAGGAGGTGGTGGGGTCGACACACTATCAGAGGAGTAGCAACTGTGTGAAGATATAGGCTACGTCCAGGTCTCAGCATCTACTACCAGGGTCCAGTGGGCCTGCTCTCCGAACTGTTCAGACCTTGTAGATCCCTCACCAGCAACATCAAGAGCCAGGGACGCGTCGTGGTTCAAGTACAACAGATAGCTCATTGCATTTTGCATCATGCCAAGAGGGTTGGGCAGGCAGCGTTTCGTATTGTATCCAGAGGGCATGAACATACCTTGCCGCGTCCTCTCTGGCTCTGTTGGGGCTCCTGCAGTTGATGCCTCTGGAAGGGGGAGGCACATAAGTGGCCGCAGCATCATCACTCGCCCATTTCCATACAGGGGGGTGGTCCTCTACTGAAGCAGCCTGCTTGGGTCCACTGCACACAGCAAAATCCAAGAGTGAGTGTGTGTGTGTGTGTGTGTCTGTGTGTAAGAAATGCAACTTCAGTTCCTCTGTGCGCCAAGGTCGATACCATGACCATGCAATGCAGAATCAGCACATGCACACGTAAGCGCACTCGTGCACACGTGCACATACATACACACAAACACGCGCACACACAATGCACACACACATGCACAAATATCCACACAGACACACGCACACGTTCACACGGGCATACGCACTTTGGTGAGTGCATGCGGTGCTCAGGAGCAATCCAGCGCTCACTTGCCGCACCGCGGTTCCAGAAGTTGGACTGCAATGCAACCCACGAGCAAGAGGAGTGTTAGTTTATGTGCTGTACATTAGTGCTCCAACACCACCACACAGAGCATGAGGAATGTGCTGTACATTAGTGCTGTACGTTATTGCTCCACCACCACCACACAAAGCAAGAGGAATGTTAGTTTTATGTGCTGTACATTAGTGCTGTACGTTAATGCTCCAACACCAACACACAAAGCAAGAGGAACGTTAGTTTATGTGCTGTACATTAGTGCTCTAAAACCACTACAAACCACAGAGCAACAAGCAGCACAAGGCACACCTGGGTAGCTTTGTTTTGTGAGCGATGCTGGACAGCAGAAATGCAATGAGCCTGCATGAATAGAGCGGCTGCAGTGCACAAATGCGCACACGCAAGGAGCTGTAGAAGCGGTCTCGTGTCTAACAGTATGCAAGCTTGCTATTCTGAGGTGTATCTGAAGTACTAAACTTTCGCTTGTTTTGATTAAAAGATGCATAACCAACATTGTATTTACTGCACTTGAGCCTGGAGGACATCCCTTTTTACGTGCCAAAATAGACCTGGTACATTATCTTGTGCGTGTCACTGCGTTAGTGTCTTGCCCATTCTTCTTGTTTCTTCCTGTCTTTTTATATGGTAGAAAGTCGACAGGATTTGCTTTCAATGCAAGATATCCCAAAGCAACAACTTGTGGGAAGCAGCTGACCCATCCTGCTGGTGGTGCTAGGTTGCATGAAAATAGAAAATAAAAATTGGGCAAACCAAATTACACTTCCCACATTGTTAAGGGAGAGGGAGCCACTTTGGTACCGGGTACTGTACCCTCCTCCACCACCAGAAAAGAAATAAGGAAACTTCATGGGGATCAGGAGGGCTGCAGGCTTGGCCTGAGCCTGGCTCCTGGTGATAGTTGGTAACCGTACAAAAGAAGGCAATACATCCCACTCGTAGCTCATCGCTTGTGGCACCATACCTCTCTTGTGCAGCATCTCCTCAATTTGCGTTCAGCCTGTTTGTGCTGGCAAGCACCCAGCTGGAACTCCAAGACCGTATCCAACCCTAACCCTAACCCTAAACCCTAACCCTAACCCTAACCCAAACCCAACCCTAAACCCTAACCCTAAACCCTAACATTAAACCTAACCCTAATCCTAACCCTATAGGATGCGTCTCCTGCCGCTGCTGTTGGTAAACACACAGCTGGCACTTTGAACTCCTCCACTGAACTTATTCTCACCTCTTGAGCAAGCGTCTTGCGTGCCACCTCCTCCTCTTCTGCCTTCTGTCGCTGCTGCTGGTACACACGCTCCCTAGCGGCCATGACGTTGGAGGCCTTGACCTCCTCCTCATACCTGCACAGGTATATGTGTATGTGCGTGTATATGTGTATGTGCGTGTATATGTGTATGTATGTAGCGACCATGATGTTGGAGGCCTTCACCTCCTCCACATACCTGCACAGGTATCCAACGCAGGTTTCCAACATGAAGCAGTGCCAACACACAGTCTGACGCACATACACACTCAAACTTGTGCGTGTGTGCGTGTGTGTGTGCGTGTGTGTGTGTGCGCGCGTGTGCGTGAGTGTGTGTGTTTCTGACTTTCAGGAACGCTCTCCACAGCAACCATGACGTTGGGGGCATTCACTTCCTCCTCTCCACCTCCACACCCAACGCTCACGATTCAGAATTGTCCAATGAGGGGTGTGCACTTGCTTAAAGTACACTCCCTAGAAGCCATAGATTCAGATTGTTTTCACATATAAACACTCATGTAGCATGTATCGCAGAGTACGAAAAATGAGAAAAAGAACTTACTACTCACACAGTCCAGTGTAGGAACAAGGGCCAAGTTCTACAGTAACCTGCCTTGCTGCATTAAGTGCTTTCTGAGAACATTACAGCTTGACTAGAAACATGGTCCATATACATCCAGGCCTGCAATCTATCGATAGACCTGCAATCTGAAGAACTGCAATTTAAAGACCTGCAATCCTAGCTATGCTATTGGTGACTTGACCAGACCATCTCGCTTTCTAAAGCGCTGAAGTGTCTGAATCACTGTCAGGCTTTTGTAAATCCCCTTCATATTGGGGGTGCACACTTTTGAATGCCTTGACTAAATAGCATGGCGTGGCTAGCCATGCATGTCTCTGCTCCAACGTGCCTTGCTATGCATCGGAGCCCCTTGGGGGTACACACTTTCGAATGCCTTGACTAAGCAGCATGGCGTGGCTAAGCATGCATGTCTCTGCACCAACGCGCTGCTTTGTGTCCAGCCGTTCATATATCGTAGACTTGTGATGCATGGTAAAAAGACGCGTTATCAATTGACATCAGTTCTCTGTATTACTGGGTACATACACACTGCACGTAACAACTTGCCTTGCAGTACCCCACATGAAAATAGCTGAGATCCCCCCTATGCCATTCTCGTTCCGTTGAGGGCACGCTGTACATGGTTAGCGTGCCAATGATGGTGATGGACGATTGTCTGGTCTCAGAGGCCAATGGAGGAACCTACCAACGATCAAACATGCCCCTTCCCATACAGATGCAGCAGTGCTGGCATCCAGCAACACGTCTTTTACACATGCATGGGGTTGGCCAGAACCATATATATATACACCGTATATGACCGTACATTGGTGATTTCCCTGCCAATAATACCGTATATACGCCATGGCCGTACATATATGATTCTGGCCAACCCTACACATGCACCACACAGCCATCTGTCGCTGCAATCATACTTATCGGCAAAGTCTTATGTTTGAGACCTGGTGCTGTGGCACAATTGCTAGTTGCAGGGCAGGCATGTCGTGAATGACCAGTACAAATATTGCCTGAAAGTACTTGCATACCACACTAATGCAAGCTCAACTGATATCTGCTCGATTGCCCCACCCCTACCCCCAACCACACACCCACACCCACACCCACGCCCACACCCACACCCACACCCACACCCACACCCACACCCACACCCACACCCACACCCACACCTGCGGCGTGCAGCCTTCTCTTCTTGCTCACTGTTGTAGAACATGCTGGTGTTGTGCCAGGGCTGGTCGCTGCTGGGAGAGACGGTGGCTTTTGAAGGTGCCGCCCATGCTCGTTCCTGCTCCTCCTCCAGTCTCCTGTCGTTTTGCAGGAGTTGTGTTAAAAGCAGGGCTGTTTTAGCAAGTGATACATTAGGCGTTCGGCCCGCTTGACAAGTACCAGGAACAGGTAGAGACAAGAAAAGGAACGCTTGGGCTCGTTCCTGCTCCTTCCCAAGTCGTACGTTGTTGTTAGTGCAAGGGAGTGTTGAGCAGAATGCACATAGGCTTCTGCATTTGTAGACGTCAGACTACCACGGTGTGTTGGAAATATGTTTGTGTGTGTGCGTGTATGTGAGAGTGTGTGTTTGAAACTGTTGGCCGTGACCAGTGAGGGCACTATGACCACCCATGTGATACACGTAGGGTTGGCCATAACCATACATACGAAAATACGGCGTATCTGGATACGCCGTATAACTGTAACTGTATATGGAAATTTCCGACCATATCCGTATCCGTATGACCGTACATGGGTTTTGGCCGACCGTACATATACGTCGTATGTACAGTCTAAACCGTATATAAGCCGTATATGGACCGTAATAGCAGGTGACAAGGGTTCGATTCCCAGCAACAGCAGTCATGTTTGCTCTTTTTGTCAAATTTTTTCTTAAGCCTCTTCTTACTGAGCTCTTCCTTTGCTTCCCTTTTCTATTGATGCATGTGTATTGCATTAAAATTTAGTTTTATTGGTGGTTATTGTAGTTGAACTCCCTTTTGCACTGCAAAAGACTCTTTTTGGTCTTTTTGGCTTGAAGCAGGCCTAGCTCCTTAACCATTCATGTTTTGGGTATAAAAGATTGGGTCATGCATACTCAGCTCTTCAACAGCTGCAAAGTGACCCCCTATGAATTAATTTTGATTGAATCCATTTTTTCTCATACACGGTATTACGGTAATACGGCGTATTTACGGTCATACACGACGTATATACAATATATGGAAATCCCGTGTACGGTTTGGGCCAACCCTAGATACACGACATCTTACAACACACTTCTAAATGAATAGCTTGCTCATTTGCTCATTTGAAAAGAAATCAGTCTGTTGCTTTTGTGCAGGAAGGCAGACACCATTACCGTTCACTTGTACACATTCAGTTACAAGGATGACGGACTTTTCCCAAAGAGGTAATATAACAGGCCTCAATCTGGAACGGCTGAAATCTGTATTTTGGAACTCGGATCCTCTCTTCCAAATCCCAACCGCTCCTGATTGAGGCTGCTTATTGGTACGAGATTTGTGTATATTTTATTGGCTGATGCTTCAGATTCTGCAGAGCGTCAGGTCCAGGATGGATAAGCGTACCCTTGGGTTTCCTCATCAAAGTAGGCTCACTGATATTAAAGAGCAAGAACACGATTGCAGTCGCGGTATGCTTACATAGGCTTGGGTTAAGTATTAAGTAGCACCTTCAGATTTGTGCAGGAAGCATTTCAGTGTCTTAAGAGCTGCTTGTTTGCTTCACTAGACAGGACAGCATTGACGCAGAAAACCAGGTAAGAGCTTGACTAACACCTCTGCACAGGTGCGGATGTGCTCGCCTCTCTTGTTTGTTGCCTCAAAGCCTTAAAGATTTGTTAAATTGCTACAAATCTGTTGCAACATATTTCTTCGGCCGGACAGACGGCAAGGCAGCCAAGCAGAAGATTGGTGCGCACAAGTGCATATTGGCCTATTTGCATATTGGCCTAGTTGCAGGCCGGTGAACTCCCTCACCTCTCTTGCATTTGGGCTTGGAGCCTTGCAGCTTGGTGGGTGGCTAGCTGCTGTTGGGCAGCACGTGCAGCAGCAGCTTTGGAGTCCTCGGTGGGGTACAGAGATTGCGTCAGACGGTCAAGGTGCTCCTGCTGGGTGCATGCCCTCTTACGGATTACCTCCTGGTGTATATGTGGGGGGGCGGAGAGGGGTACGTTTGCAGTGTGTGGGTGAAGATGTGGGATCGTGCACTTTATCGGTGTAAGATGCAAGCACGTAAGCTTGGAAACAAACAGAAAGAAATTTGCCAGCCCTTCATCTGTAAGCCCTTCATGCAATTGTACACACCTGCTCCCTTTCCCATTGTGTTTCGCTTGTCTCCTTGGTCGCCTGCAAATCCAAAAGGGGCAAATCAGGGATGGGTCATACGGACCTCAGAGACGTTCAATACGGTTAAACACGCATTAAATACGCAATACGCGTATAATACGGTATTGTATTTTATGCATTTTGAGAGTGCCGATTTTTTACCCAAAATGGACCCGATTCACCCCAAAATCACCCAAAACGTTCCCAATTCTTTTCCAATACATTTTGTGTTATTAATATATTATATATTAGCACTGAAAGCTTACTGAAAGGCCGCATACTGAAATTGCCTAAAAAGGCCCAAAAACGGCAAAAAACGGCAGGTTTTGCAATTGTATAATACGGCCCAATTTGTTCAATACAGTAAAATACGCGTTTAATACCATACGGTGTATTATACAAATATGCCGTATGACCCATCCCTGGGGCAAATGCTAGTTATTACACAAGTCGCAGCAACCCAGACTGACGTGCAAAGTGAGCTGCTATAGAACGAAATACCGTAGTGACAATATATCACACTGTGAAATATTGTTTTTGGGGGTGCGGCTAACTCTCCCCCCCTGAAATGAATAAATATTTGAGTGGGAAAGAGCCCCCAAGAGCCCCTGCGGGGCGTGTCCGGACAGGGATGGCCAGCTTCTGCATGGCCCCCCCATCCACCGAGCAGCTTGAGCAGCAACAGCGAGGAAGCCAGCAGGAGGGATGGGAAGACGACGATGCGGGCTTGAGTTAGGAAAGACTAGAAGGTAAAATTTTACCCGTTGCTAGTTGACATGGATGACTGAGCAGAACCAGACTCATTTTGATTTCTCAGTGCTTTTTGACAATGTTATTGTGTTATGGAATGCACCTCTGAGTCTCTTGGTGCCTTTCTAGTCTCTTGGTGCAGTTCTAAGGGCATTTTGCCCATGCAGATTGCTGCGGCGAGCACTACAAAATGAGGGGTGCGGATTGGTGCGAACAGGGTTAAAAATAAGAATTTGTTTGAGGGGTGCGGATTGAGTACATGTCACTACGGTATGCACTTTATACTGCTCAGAAACTCTTTAACATCATAGTATTCCGCAAACAGCTTACAAGTCCGCCATGAGCTTGCCGCACAGGCCTGTGGATGATACTGGGACGATGAAACTCCATCGTGTCCTGCGCGCGTGTGTATATGTTGTGTGTGTGTGTGTGTGTGTGTGTGTGTGTGAGTGTGTGTGTGTGTGTGTGTGTGAGTGTGTGTGTAAGTGTGTGTGTGTGAGTGTGTGAGAGTGTGTGTGTAAGTGTGTGTGTGTGTGTGAGTGTGTGTGTCTGTGTGTGTAAGTGTGCGTGTGTGAGTATGTGTGTGTGTGTGTGTGTGTGTGTGTGTGTGAGAGAGAGAGAGAGAGAGAGAGAGAGAGAGAGAGAGAGAGAGAGAGAGAGAGAGAGAGAGAGTGTGTGTGAGTGTTTGTGTGAGTGTGTGAGAGTGTGTTTTTGCATGTTTTCACGTGCGTGTACGTTTCTGAACAGCCTGTCTAAGTGTGCACGTGTGCAAGGCCTCCACTCGCTCACCCTCTAAGCAGTCACGTCACTGCAGGTTTCTCTCTATGTCTCAGGTTCCTCCTTAGGTGGTTGGCTGCCTGGTCAGTTCAAGTTGAAGGTCACAGGTAGCTGAAAATCTGATAGAGGCACTGGATGAACTGGACCTCAACAAAACATGTGCAAATACAGCATACCACGGCAATATTGGACAGACTTTCAAGTCAGTTGGGCCCAGGAGTTCGGAAAGGCGTGAGGGTGGTTTGTATACTCCTTATAATAATATTAGTACCTATCCACTGTACGTGGCCTGATTGCATTAAGAACGAACTCAGTTGTTAGCAATACGAATTCAGTTGTCAACACTTTCATTTGAAAGCGCCTAATTCCAAATCTTGATGCCTCCCCGATCCGTCGTGCAGCTTGTCTGTTCAGCTTTTGAGCAGGCGTGCAGCACATCTGGCCGTGCCCTGCCTCAAACTCAAGCGTGGGCAGCAGCTGCCTGCTGCACGGGGCACAGGCACCTGATCCACACATCAGCCAGTGAAAGTAATGTCCCCCTGAGGGGAGGAGCCACACAAATCCCACAACTTCCTACAATAAACCATCCGCGGAGCAGTCTGAATAGTCTGGGCAATTTCCCGCAGCCAGCCAGCTTACAGCGCACACTACAAACAAGCACACCTGCAGCACATGGGGGAGAGACAGACCCTGATGCAGAAACGTAAGTGACTACTCTCTCATTTCCAACTAAGCATGTGTGCTTGGCGTTGTTTGTTGTGTCCACCCCATCCACGTGCATTACAAACTGCTTTGGTTGCTTACAAGATGCATGGGCACCAAATGGCCTGCAGAACAACATCCACACGCCCGTGCCCTGCAACTTCGCTATTACGAACTGGTCAAGTTTTTGTGACCCATTCCGCTGTGATGCAGAATCAGTGTTGTGTTTGTGGACAAGGATGGGAAAGATCAGGAGGTACGGGCGCCATTGGGGAAGAACCTGCTGGAGGTGGCACACGACAACGAAATAGACCTAGAAGGTTGGTTTTAGGGAACAGGTTACAACCCCAAATGATCTCCCACAATCATGCTGTGCGCACACGCGTTGTTGCGGACGTTGTCTGCCTCATTCATTCTGCAAATTTGATTTGAGAGATTGGCAACAAGCTGCATATCAACCGAAGCTTGGCTTCTGTGTCACTGTCATGTCACAGTATTGCACGCATATGCGCTTCCTGGGCTGGACTCTGTTTCAATAGGCATCAGCAATGCACATACTATCGAGCGGGAAAACTCTATACACATGTCCGTAAGTCTGGGACAGTTGAGCTCCGGTTCTTGAGCAAACACCTCCGCAAGCGTGAATGATCCATCTCTCCTGTGTAGGGTTGGCCAGAACTGTATATATACACCGTATGACCGTATATGACCGTATATTTCGTATTTTCCCTTCCAAAAGTACCGTATATACACCGTATATATATGGTTCTGGCCAACCCTACTCCTGTGTGTCTTCTTGTGTCTTGCAGGAGCTTGTGAGGGCTCGTTGGCATGCTCAACATGCCACGTCATAGTAGAGGTGTGCGTAAGACTGCACTTCCGGGTCATTCTGCTTGTTTTTCCTCATTGCACTTTTCGCAGTTGCTGCAGTGTTCATTGGCTCATGTGTGTGTGTGTGTAGCAAAACAGTTGCTTGCCCTGTGATGAGCCCATTAAGCTTTGCGTGAACAAGGAAATATGAAACGGAAGGCATGCATGTTACCGTTGTGGAGAATGTTTGAAACGAAAAGCATGCATATTACTATTGTGGAGATAATAAGTGTATGTATCATATGGTTGTACCACGCTGCTGCACGCACGGCAAGCGCACACACGGCAAGCGCACACACGGCAAGCGCACACACGGCAAGCGCACGCACGGCAAGCGCACACACGGCAAGCGCACGCACGGCAAGCGCACACACGGCAAGCGCACACACAGCAAACGCACGCACGGCAAGCGCACACACGGCAAGCGCACGCACGGCAAGCGCACGCACAGCAAGCGCACACACGGCAAGCGCACACACGGCAAGCGCACGCACGGCAAGCGCACGCACGGCAAGCGCACACACAGCAAGCGCACGCACGGCAAGCGCACGCACGGCAAGCGCACACACGGCAAGCGCACGCACGGCAAGCGCACACACGGCAAGCGCACACACGGCAAGCGCACGCACGGCAAGCGCACACACAGCAAGCGCACACACGGCAAGCGCACGCACCAGGTTGTTGAATGCGTAACACCAGCTACCTAATCAAAGCGCACGCAGCAAGTGCACAGACTGTTTCGTCTCATCATCGCATGCACAGCGCCAGTAAAAGCAATTATTCCTGCTGCTGACGTGGCACACGTGTATGTAGTGTTTAAGGCTCATAACTCAGAACGCAGTTCATGGTGGTGGTTCATGATTCATGATGCTCTTCATAGTAGTGTTGCAGTCCATGATGCAGTCCATGTTGCAGTCCATGATGCAGTTCATAATAGTGGTGGCCCATGATGCAGTTCATAGTTGAATACTGCCAACACCAACAGGCTGCGGTGCCGGTTACTCTCTTCCGTGGGAACAATTTAAAATCACTGTCTGCAGGCACTGGCACTGAAAATGATGTGTAAAACGGGGTGGCACTCATAGATGAAGGCAGCTTAATCCTGTAAGCCAGCAGAGAGAGAACTTGATGAAATTTCAAAAGGACCAATAACTCTGCATGGCAGCGGCTGAAGTTAGCATTTTTTGTTTGTCGCCGCCGCTTTGCGCGGTGCATCTGTGGCACACGCAAGTTCTGTTTCAGATCTGCGCACTGAGTCATAATGTGGCATGCACAGTGCCATGATGCCACGAGCACAAGCTGCATGCCCGCTTACTTCTTAGCCAAACTTGGTAACTGCTTGTGATGAATTGCTGTGGCATATATAGCATCATGCACAGTAAGATGAAATTAGTTAAGACTCTGCTGCTTGCCTGCCACATTTCAGCCGATCTGTATTACGAAGTACCGCTTGTGCTGAGTGATAATTTTCTGCTGCAAATATCCAGTACCAGTTGAATAACCACAGCAGTAGGGCGATTATTTTCTCAAAGGTAAGGTTACATCGCTATATATGCCTCTAGGGCATCTGAGCGGAAACCAGGGATGGGTCATACGGCGTAGGCGTATTATACGTCGTATCGTATTTATCACGTATTTTTCGAATTGCTCCGTATAATACGATTTTGGGCACTTAACGAATTTTGCAGCCACAAGCCCCCCAGAAGCACTCCCAGGCCCTCAAGAGCCCCACAGAGGCACTTCCAAGCCCTCTAGAGCCCCCCAGAGGAACTCCCAGCCCCTCAGAACGTAGCATGATCACTTGCTTATTGCTACCACAACCCA
>Ga0307947_1003357_pt1 | contig 12895 bp, 23 predicted proteins | sample OrgLakmetagen232_FD_201840 | JGI IMG/M metagenome (GOLD analysis project Ga0307947, IMG submission 201840) | Saline water microbial communities from Organic Lake, Antarctica - #232 | ecosystem: Environmental > Aquatic > Non-marine Saline and Alkaline > Saline | place: Antarctica: Organic Lake...
GTGCTCTTGCGAGCGTGGGCCAACTTCTCAGACTGTGGTTTTTTCAAGGAGGGTTTTTCTGTTTTAGGCAGGAGTTTTCCTTTTCCCAGTCTTTTAGGTTTTTTTCCTTCATTCTGTCAGGCCCTTGTTGAGGACCGTGTAACAACCCCCACCAAAAAAAAAAAAAAAAAAAGGTCAGCCTGCACAACTTTCTCAAGAAGAGAGTAAACTGTTCCAAAATCGTATGAAGCGTCTGAATCAATAGAAGGAAATGGGCATCTGACCTGTTTCGCGGAGCACGCAGTTAGTATCAGTGCTTTTCTTGACACCCAGGAGTCTTTTCAGGAAGCCAAGATGACGGACATGTGTGGGGGTGATTTTTGAGGAATCATACGTCAGAGAAGAAGTGGCCCATACCTAACAACCATACCGACCAGCTGTCAAAGCAAAGACCTGGAAAAGCCATAGCATGGCATGTTTTCTGTGCTTGATACCCTTGCTGTCACCATTCCTACAAACTCTGGCAATGGCAGACCTGAAGATGTCTGCCATCTTCTTAGCAGCTGTGAGCATGCTTCCATCACGAGTAAGAGTGATTCCAAGGTATTTGAATTCAGTGACAAGTTCCAGAGGTGTGCCGTCGTACGTGAAGGTGGGAATTGCAGAGTTACCCCTGCTGAAGAAGACCATGACTTTTGTTTTGTCAGTGTTGAGCTTGAGCCCTTTGAAAAGTGTATAGTCATAGAATTTGTTCAGTTGGAGTTGCAGAAACTTATAAACCTACTAGGTTTACAGAAAAAGGCCTTCAGTCAAGAAGTGCGACTGCTAGCCTGCATACAGAAAGCAATTAGTTCATGGAGAAAAACACAAAGCTCAGCTTCAAGGTGTCTGTTGTTCTGGCTTGAGAAAGTGGGTACATCGTGGGCTCCTGTTTGCGGAAACAGAGATGCTTATTCAGTAGTAGGTAGTGCCTTAATGAGCAGGCTAGCAATACACTTCTGGACTGAAGGCCTTTTTCTGTTGACCCTGTAAACCTTAAGTAGGTAGGAAAATAGCAAACTGCATGTAGAAGGACGCGGCTACGTCCACACCTGCATCCCCAAAGAAAACGAGCTCCAGACGCATCTGGCCAAGAACATCAGCAGTGCCTCCTTTGCAGACGACCTCCTCTGCCCCACGGGTAACCTGAAAAACCTAGAAGTGCAAGCAAATATATAAACTCACCCTTTACTCAAATTGGGCCGGATTAATTATATCTGGCAGTAAAACCAATGTCACGGGTAGCCTAAATGCGTCCCCCTCTAAGACCAAAATGGCTTAACACCGTCTGAAGCACTCGAACATCAACTCAAAAACAACATACTGGTTCAAAACCAGGCAACAAAATACATCACACCCAGCTCCCCCTTCCTCTATCTAGGAGTCACACTGAATGGATCTCAATTGGAAGCACCAGCACAGGCGCATGTACGAAACCCTAAAGCAAAAGCTTGACGCCCTTGAAGGCTCTTATGCCTCACCACGGCAAACACTAAACATAATACACACAGCAATCATCCCTAGTCTGGCCTATGCTTTTGCGGTCACATCATGCTCCTATTCAGACCTGGATAAGTGGGATGCAATGATTGGAAGGGTGATCAAAAGCAATCACAACTTATGGCGAAGCACACTGACTGCCATGATCCGTGAAGATTTCCATAGTTTTGGATTGGGTGCCCCCTCCATCTACCACAGGCACTCAGCAGTAGCACTCGTAACAAGCCTAGAAGACCCTTCTAAATGTCTCCAGTCTGTGACCATGCATCTCCTGACCCACCAGGTCGCCAAACTCAAGGCCCTTGCCACTACATTCCTTTCCACAAGAGAAGGAACGTCGCTACCAATAAAACGGCAACTCAACCTACCTACATATGCGAGCACGTCAACTTGCTTGCATCCACGCCAGCAAGCTACACTTAGCCCTGAAAGGAAACAGCATGTTTTTAGACGATCTCAAGCTCAGAAGTTACCTCCGCCCGAAAGCCCCCCCCCCCAACATTAGCCACCCTCATCAATTGCATTACCAAACCGCTTATGGACCTAGGCATAACTAGCTTCCATGACCTCACATCAGCTAACGAAAAATACATTGTTTCTGGGAAACAACTCAAAAACTAATACACTTGAGTTTTCAAAAAGCACATCATAGCCCTAAATAGGCTCGCTGCCATTGCTAATCTGCCTGGAACACAAGAGCTAAGCCCAACATCAATTGCACAAATATTCCAAGAAAGGAATCCAAAACAGTCTATCCGACTTAATTACCGCAAAATAAACAACTCCTTCACAGGTCTCCTAGACACACACACACACACTAACACATCAGCTCTCGAGGAGGTGCCCCCAAATCCCGCAAACACCCAAACCCAACAAGCTTTGCTCATCTACACAACACCCGCACCACAGCCATGCTCAGCAACACACCATAGGCACACATTACAAACACCTTTATCAGAGGCCCACCACCTACACACACAGATCCATCAACAAGTAATGGACACCCCAGCCGGTCCGCTGTTTTTGACACACCCAACTTAGAGCCACAAACATCCCCTGCCTTCTCCATACTCACAACCGAACCTCAAACAGAAACTCAAGGTCATGTTGCACTCAACGTACCTACACCTTCATTTTTAGAGGAAATCATCCCCCAATGTACAGAATCCAATGCTCGACCCAGGAAACGCACAGCACATGGCAACATATCCCGCACTGAGCTTCCCCAAACACAATACTCCCTCGCCACAACGGTGGAAGGGCCTCCCCTTCACCACGAACAGAAACCCCGCGCTCACAACGCTACTCACAAAGGGTATCCAATCAAACAAAAAGGAACCACAACTCTATAAGCACATCGCCAATACCACTGCCACAAACTACAGCTATTACTTGCCTCTCTGACCCTGCACCCACTTACCAACTGGCCTCTCTCTCCCAAGACCAACAAGCAAAGCGTACACAGCATACACAAGATACCCTCCCCAGTACCAGAAAGAGGACACGCAGCCAAACAGAAAGTCAGCAACATACGCCCCTGACTCAAATCATAGACACTGTTGCATTAAGCTCACAGATAGTAATTCAGCCTACTGAACAACCTACAAACAGTCAGCCAAACAAACGCACCACACGCTCACAAATCACTAGCCACGACCACCATGCAACACAAGCGTTCACACAAATAATCACTCCTCCCACCCAGCATATCAATATCATTAACCCAATAACATACCAGATACACAACAACTCAACCTTTGAGATTTCAGACCACCCAGCATTATCATCACAGCGCAGACCCCAAAGGAAAAGATGATGTGAGGTCCTTGATACACCCCATAACCTCCCTAGCCTAAACCTGACCCCCTTGCGCACCACGCATATTCAACAAGAACTCTGGACTTACAAGAAAAAGAAGGCTTTTTCAATGACACCCACAGAGGCCATCAACACACTCTACTATGATGATATGGACATCCTACACATAAATAATTGGAGGTTCTTCACCCCCAAGAAAGGGACAGAGATGATACACCCCTAAGACAGAAACAATGCCACACTTACTATGCCCCCATGAATATTGAAAGATGGGCCCTACCCCTCTTTAAACTAGTTGGACTAGTGCCCAAATCCAGTAAGGCTATTGCCCGGAGCCAAATTAAGTGCGCGAGCTGTGAAATTTGCTCCTACCATCTAAAACTTGAATCTCCAGACCTCTCCCCACCTTTTAAAGACATGTACATCTGTGACGTCTGCAACCGTACCTACCACTGGCAATGCTTGCTTCAAACAATCTGCTGCAACACCACTGAAAGGGAAGCTATTGATGCCAATGAATCATGGGCCTGCCCTGCCTGTATCGATCTGAAACAAAATGAAAAGGAAAGCCGCATCCTCTACTCTCAGAAAAGAGAGATTGTGGAGTCTCATGGAACCCAATCTGGGAGCCAGAAGGACTACAAAACACGTGTGAAAGCTTCAGGCAGAGCCTCAATAAGTTTGAAGAGCATATCGCCGCACCAAACTTATCTCAGCCTGCACCAGATGAACACCTAAATGATCTTCAAAAACAAGGGTTCTCTGCCATCCAAGAGGACAATGCGTACCAACCCTACAATGTCGATCTTCGGAAAAAAGTTAGCTTTGACATCCAACCCACCAACCCACAGGCTGACATTATGGCCACAGGGCATTGTGAGTACTGGATCACAACCATTGATCTCATGGAATATCAAGGAAAGAGTACCCTATCCTCCCCAGATGACACTATGCTTCCTGAAGTGTACACTGACACAGTAGCCTGTATTTACAATGTCGACGGAAAGTGTAAAGGTATGCTTCCTCCCAAGCGCCTTAACATACTACGAAAGGCCTTTCACAGGGCAAAGTGCAGCGGTCTGCACGATCACGTCCAACCTCCTCCCATTAGCTTTGCATCAGAACTCGTAGGCCTCATTGCACGTAAAGACACCTCTGCCTCTAAATATACGAACAAAAAAATAAAGGACTCTTTCGCACAAATACTCCCCTCCCACATCACCGCCGCCTATCAAAAGTGGGCCCTGGTCACTAAAGAAATAATGGCATTCCCCCTTGACTATGACCCCAAATTCCCCCATTACTGGAGTGAGCACCCAACGGACAGTGTTTGGGGCAAACACTAATGCCTTCTTCTCCCGATTTTCTGGGCTCTCCATCTGCCATCCCATTTACCATGAAAACACCATGCTCGTAGCAACAAGACACGCCATGTACTCTGCTGCTGTCAGCACAGAGGAAACAGCCACATTCATGCTTCTCCTTTCATTGAATAAAGGTATGACCACAAATCTCTATGCATCACTCTGCCGCAAATACCCACACATGTGTAAATTCCTGGGCACCATCCCATCAGACCAACTCCAATATGCGAAAGTGCCCTTCTGGAACAGCATACAAATACCACTTTCCAAACACCCATGGGAATTGCAGATCATTGCCATATGGAACACTAAGGGCAGGGTCTGCCTCAACGCTCACAACAAAGACTGGCTAAAAGAACTTGCCAAAGAAATCCCTGAGGCAATGTGGGAAATTCAAAACATACATAACCATCCCTACCAATCAGCCTTAGGTTCCGGACAACACTCAGGACTCAACAAATTTAATAAGTTACCCAATGATTACCCTCAAGCCTTAGAAGGCCCAGATAAAACAAGTGCCCTGATGAGCATTGACCAACCTCATAATTGTAATATCGACGAATCACCCCAAAACAGCTCCAGCCAAAACCTAACTTGTAAAGTAAAAGATTGGCGGGATTGGACCTACACTGATGGCAGCTTCCAAATGAATGAAGTAGGGCAAGACACCGGATCAGGTGTGTACCACCCTCACTTAAACGTTTCCCACTATGTTAACCTAAAAGGCATGGGTATAACCAACACCATCTCACGTGCAGAGCTAGCAGCTATAGCAGCTGCAGTCATACATGGCTACACACATATAGCCACAGACAGCCTTACATCACTGCACCAGATCAAAAAGCAGCTCTCACACCCGAATCTCCTTCGCCACCACATCCAAGGAGATGTCCTTCAATCCATTGCTAAAGCAATCCGCCAATCACCATCGCCCATCCACTTCTACAAAGTAAAGTCCCATGCCGGTATTATTGGTAATGAACATACCGACGCCCTTGCTAAAAAGTCAGCCACCACCTACGCCGACATTGCTGACACCTCCATCAGAACAGCAGGCCTGAGGGAAATCCCTTCTACAACATCCACTGGCTTGCAAAAGAAGACATAGAAAACCAAACACAAACCCATAATCATACCCATACAACAAACGTGGCCCATTCTCCTCCCCCAAAGCTTTGATACCTACCAAACCACCGTGACGCCCTTCAAGCACACATACATTTTCGCCATAAACTGGGAACAGCCAAGACTGAAGCGAACTACTATGCCTACTATCAGACCCTCATAAAGGACGGCACTGCCAATGGAGCCATTAGCAAGCAATGCTTACCTAACATCATCCGATGTGCCCTTTAAGACCAAATGTATCATTATGAAATACAGAACAGGCACCCTATATAATTAAAAACATGCGGTATTGTTTAAACTCTCAACAAGTCAAACTTGCCCCCTCTGCCACAAGTAGACAATGCCCTGCACATCCTCTCTGGGTGCCAAAACACGCAAATAAGGAACAAGATCACCAAAAGACACAACTTAGCATGCCGCTTGGTCTTTAAGGCTATCAGCAAAACAGGCTCCTTAGGATCATGCATTATCTCCAAAGATATAGGCAGCAACGAACGGATGGCCATGCAAAATCTCAGATTTCTGAAACAGCTGAAAGTAGAATTGTTTCCAAATGGCTCTTCCAACCCCGCTTCCCAGATAATGACAGATTTACCTGCAGCCGCCCAGATTTTGTGCTGGTTACTCCCTCGCTGCAAAAACACAAAAACAACAAACTAATGAAGGGGGGTGGGTTCTTCGAAGTGGCAGGGGGCAATTGAGGGAGACTGGGAGCACCCTAGCAGCACCGCCAGCCATTAGCAGATCCACCTTTCCCAGACCGACCCAAAGATCTCAGCATTCTTAACGTGACATACACCTCATCGAGATCAAGTACTGTGAGGACACCAGACCTCAGAACCAGCTGAACGCCGCAAGGAACAGCACAAAGACCTTTGCAACATTCTCCAAGGAGCCTCTGTTACTCTTCACATCATCCTTTTGGGTGTGGGCGGCACCATCTACAACACCCACACTCTGAAGCCTTTCAAAGAACTGGGTCTCGATTCTCAAAGAGCTGAGAAGCTTGCCTCCAAGCTCCATGTGCACTCTGTGAACTTTGCTGCTAAACTTGTCCACACCAGACGTGCCCTTTCCAGTACTGTTATCAACTCTCATCAGGAGCCGGTTTTAGGCCAAGCCTGCAACCCTCCTGATCCCCATTGATTTTCCCTTTCCTTTTCGCGGTGGAGGAGCATTACGGTACTCGGTACCAAAGTGGCTCCATTTCCTTTATTAATGTGGGGGGTGGTTTTCACTGCCTGCGTAGTGTTTCTTTTCTTCTTCTTTTCTTTCTAGGTAGGAAAATAGCAAACTTCATCGTAAATGCAAACATCTAGTATCAATGATTAATATTCGGAAAGCAAGCTTTCCTGCTTACGGCCTAAGTTACAGCGACTCCTATGCGTGGCTGAGATAGATGGATTTGAATTGCCATCTACAAGGTTTACAAGAAAGGCCTTCAGTCAAGAAAGTGCGACTGCTAGCCTGCTCATAAAACGCAATTGGTTCATGGAAAATAAAGCTTGTTATTGTTCTGCTGGCTCAAGAAAGCAAGCACATCGTGAGCTCCTGTTGGGGGAAACAAAGGTGCATATTTCCTTCTAAGAGAAATCATGTGGGGATTGGCGCAAAGGAAAAGGACATGCTGCTCATCTTATATATCATCAGCATCACACAAGTCACAGGTGGGGGAATTACCTTGATTCCATGGCTTTCACTGTCTCAAAACGTAGGGTGTGAGCACAAAGTCTGAAACGAGCTGTACTACGGATGATATCACGAGGCAGGTAGAAAAATATGTATTTGGGAAGGATGTAAGGCGAATGAGTGACCAGAGCCCTTTTGGTAGGAAGGGCACACTATTGGTGATGAGTAGAGCGTTGATGATGATGGCGTATTACATTGGTCCAGGGGAGATAGCAAACTCCCTACTACGAGGTTGAAATGAAACTGAAAGTTGATAAATTAAAGGGAAGCAAGAGAGGCAGGCTGGAAGCGATAAGAGAAAATAAGGGGGACAACCAAGGTGATGAGAAAAAGGGCAAGACGTGTGCGAGAAGGTCAAGCACGGGAAGGAAAGAAGGAAGGAAAGCCTGCTCTCCCTGAGGTCTACGACAAAACGGCTGAGATCAATAATGGGTTAACAATTTTGCAGCTTCTGTTTGAAGATATATCAGAGGGGGTTGACTGGCCAAATTGCAGGAAATGTTCCTTCCTGATTTTCATTCCCACTTGCAACCATGTCAACCTAAATTTTGTCAAGAAAGATCACGTTCACCAAAAAAGGTGAAACTCGGACTCACCAAAGATCAAAAAGGTGAAACTCAGACTCACCAAAGATCACACTTCTTCTGGCCTCAGATCACCTCAAATGGGCCCACAGCTCCACCCTGGAACCAATTTTCATTCCCAAACTAGGTATTTATGGCTCCCTTATACCATGCGACCATCTTGCATCTTCAAAAAAGGATACAAGGCGGTCAAAAAATGACCTTTTTGGCACCTTCTTGGCTGATTTTTTCATAATTTTTGCGAAGGGAAATGGCTGGAATTCTGTATCTCACCAACTACTGGATCTATTCCCCTCATTTTTCTTGCAGTGATGTTATTTATAGAATAAAGTCAAATGCAATTTTAATCACATTATTTGGTGCAGCGGTTGGTCAGATCCAGCACACGGGTGCCTGAAATGTAGGGTTCACGCCGCGGCCGATTAGGCATAAGTGCCCTCATTGGCTACAATGAAACTCGACTGCTATGGAGCAATTTGAAACCAAGTATAGTTGTAGCCAATGGGGGCACGCACACTCTGGGAACATTTGGAGAACACTCCCATTTTGGGGGTCAGATAGCCCCCTCTGAAGATATATGATTGTGTCCCATTGGTATTTCCTTTCCTTTCCGCGGTAGAGGAGCTTCACGGTACTCGGTACCAAAGTGGCTCCTTTTCATTAATTAATGTGGGGAGTGGTTTTCACTGCCTGCGTAGTTTATTCTTTTTCTTTTTCTTTTTGTCAGGCCATCCATGGCAGAGAGAATAAGGGCCGACCAGCAATCATTGGACCGTGTACTCAGCTGCATGTCAGCATGTAAGACATTTCTCATCGTGTTGCTGTTGGATTTGGTCAAAGAGGTGTACAGCCGCATTGCCGCGAAACCAATTGAACTGTAGGGGTTCCAAACCACACTCGCGCATGACACACCATGAAGGCGTGGTGTCTCTGACCCCCAACATCTTTTCAACACTGCCAACAGCCATTTCTGAAGGGGACTGTCCATCTCTTTGCCTTGTTGTAAGTAAGGAGTGGCCCAAATCTGACTCACATACATACCAGCCGGAGTAGCGTATGTCTTGAGAAGCCATATGTACGTGTGTAATAATGTAATAACCAGGTTATGTTTCTGAACAAACTCTATTCAGATTGATCTGCTTGTCGCACATCATGCCCAAATATTTGAAGGAATCTGTGTAAGGAAGCATTACACCGTCAAAGTACAGCGGGGACAGGTTTTCAGAATTGGAATTGAAGCACATTACCCCTGACTTCTGTGTGCTGACAGTGAGAGACTTCTTCTCAGCGTTTACTCTCAGCTTGTTTAGCATAGCCTGCAAAACCGCGTGTTCATTGGAAGGGAGGGAAAGGTCATCAGCAAACAGCATGCTTTTCACATTAAAACCAGTGAGCGCACCCTGTGCCTCATCAGTCACGCTATCAATGTCGTTCAAGTAAATGGAAAACAGCAGGGGGGAGAGGGGGCACCCTTGTTTCACACCAAAAAGTGGCTGGACAGCCGCTGATGTATCCCCATCCAACAGCGTGTGTTTATCAGCATTACCATACAGAGAACATTCCGCACCCCAAAAATAAATGATGGACTGGCACAGTTTTTAATAGAGAACACCCCATTCCCTTGGGTCGCAGACACAACAACAACCACAACCTCCGTTCCACATGCCCACAGATAACGAACTGCTGAACTTGACCAGAACACATTTCGAACATGAATCACCTCCCCTGGATTTGACACGATCACTCCCACTTTTGTCAATTGCGCCTACAAACGTCATGACAGAGGGTCGGAGAATGTCAATGTCATGGCCCCCCACATTGCTGCTCTCTTCAGTTTGCTCATTAAAAAGGCTCACATTCCCAGGTCTTGGAAAGAGGCCAAGCTGACTCCTGTCTACAAAAAAGGTTCAGTAAACGAGTCCAGAAAACTACAGAATGATCGCAGTTAGTGGCACGCTGTACAGGCTGTATGCCAATCTGTTGCGCTCTATTGTTCAAGACTGGTGTGCTCAACACTGTAACTTTCCAGACACACAATTTGGTTTCTATCCAGGCAGGAGCACGCTACAACCACTTTTTATATTGCGGCACCTCAAAGATGCAGCTCAGAAAATGCAGAGGGGTTCATCACGCCTGTACACTGCGTTTATTGACTTCAAACAAGCGTACAATTTAATTCCTAGAGACAAGTTGTGGGATCACTTAAAATTTCTGTCAGATGCCTCAACATCTTGTGTCCATACTCCAAGGCTTATACCACGCTGATGAATACACGATGCTGGATGGAGACAAAAGAGCAAATGTGCAACCATCTTTTGGTGTCAAACAAGGATACCCCCTCTCCCCCCTACTTTTTTCAATCTACCTGAATGGCCTGGCTGAGGGGGTGCAGGGCGCGATCATGGGCATTCCCAATTTTAAAGTGACCCACTTGCTGTTTGCTGATGATCTTTCCCTCACATCTACTGATCACAATGAGCTACAGACTATGCTTTACAAAGTCCTTGACAGTAAACACACAAAAATCTGAGGTGATGTGCTTCAATTGCAGGCCTGGAAGTTTTTTGCCTCTCCTTTTCTTTGATGGCGTGCAGCTCCCCTACTCAGACACCTTGAAATATCTTGGTATGGTGTGCGACAGACAGATGAATCTGGATATTGCGGCTGACGCAGACCTGCGACCATTCATGGCCGGTACTTTCAGAGTCAAGCAATTCGTCAAGAGCCATGACCTTGCTAACAAATTACACGCTCATATCTGGCTCTCAAAACTTGAGCAATTCCTGCTAGCATGTATGCGAGTTAGATATGGGCTACTCCCTTCTTACGACAAGGTAGAGAGATGGATACCCTTTACAAAAATGGCTTTTGGCAGTGCTGAAAAGGATTCTTAAGGTCAGAGACACCACTCCTTCATGGTGCGTTGTGCGAGGATGTGGCCTGGAGCCTCTGCAATTTAACTGGTTTTGCGCTGCAATGCGTTTGTACAACTCTTTTACCAATGCAACAGCTCCACGATGAGGAAGGTTTTGCGAGCTGACACGCAATTGAGCTCCAGGTCTCCTGAATGTTGGTCACATAGATGCACGGGCTTCAGATGTCCCTTTGGGTCGTGGTCGTATTTCACAAGGTATGAACAGAACTGCCGATGCCTTTGACTGTCCGAGTCTTGCTGTTATGACGTGCCTGGTCTCTACATCTTTAGGGTAAGATGAATGCATCTTCTTCACCTGGCTTTGAAGATTTCTCAGCTCCTTTTTTGAAGTACGCTTACCCAGGTGATGAGAAAGATAAAAATGTGATTGTCCCTTACCTAGCCAACCTCTTTCACGTTGCTTTGAGTGAGAAACGTATTCCTGCTTGTTGGAGAAAAGCCAAGATCTCCCCCCTTTACAAAAAAGGCTCTAAGCTTGATCCCAACAACTACCGCATGTTGGCTGTGAGCGGGACTTTGTATAGATTCTACGCCAACATTTTGAGAGAACTGGTGACCAAAAGGTGTGTTGAGAACCGAAAAGTTCCTGACACGCAATTTGGCTTCTATCCAGACCGTAGCACGATCCAGCCTATGTTTATTTTAAGGCACTTAGTCCACGCTGCCAAACAGATTTAACCAAAGGGTTGTTCCCACCTTCATACGGCCTTTATTGATTTTAAACAAGCGTATGACACTATTGACAGACCCCACTTTTGGGATCATTTAAATGATATCAGGATGCCCACTCACTTTGTCAATGTTATCAAACAAATGTACGATGGAGACGAGTATGTTTTGATTAATGATGCCAAAACCACAAGTACCAGTAATTCCGCTGTGCCTTTAAGAGGTGTAAAACAAAATTGTCCTTTATCTCCTCTCCGTTTCCCCCTTTTATCAATGATGTGGATGATGAGTTTGGGACTGGCTGTATGGGTGCTGTTACTGGCACTGAGGGGCTCAGGGTAACTCCTCACATGCTCTATGCTGACGACCTGACCCTAGTCCAATTGCAGAAAATGTTGAGAAGACTGGAATCGTATGCTGCCAGGAAAGGACTTACAGTAAATGTGCAGAAATCTTACAAGTCAATTTTAATGCGTACCGAAATTCCGCAGTTCCTGTTTTTCGTCTCTACAATTAGGAGCTTGAAGAGAGAGACTCTTTTACCTACCTGGAAATGTTATTTGATAAGCACATGAACTTACATGCTGCGTTTCATGCTTTGAGGCCTTTTAATGCAGCTTAACGTAAAGTGAAAGAGTTTGGTATTGAAAAGAGGACTTCTGACAGGCCTCATGCGATGTTGTGGCTTTTCAAGACATATGCGTTGTCAACTGGCATGTATGCCAGTCAGATTTGGTCAACGCAATTTCTGAAGCATGACAATGGTTTCAGCAACCCTTTGCAGGTCGCACACATGGCTTTTTTAAAGAGAATTTTGGGAATTAAATCTACTTCTGCAAACTGGTGTGTGCTTCGAGAATGCGCGCAGGAACCCTTGCAATTTTACTGGTTCAGGTCAGCTGTCAATTTTTGGAACTGGATGGTTGATTCAAACAGCAATACCTTACGCGATGTTATGAAAGCAGATATTTCCCTTGGGAATTCTGGTGCTTCAATTTGTTGGACTATACAGATGAAGGATGCTTTTGGTGATTTGCAGAATGGCACTGTATACAGGAGTGACTGTGTGTTCGTTTAAGATGTGGGATACGTGTGCTTCTGATCATGCGGCTTTGAGTACAGAGTTCAGAGTGAATGCTGTGGGAGGGGAAAGTGCGTATACAAAGCACCACGTGTGTAGGATTGGTCAG
>Ga0307947_1003359_pt1 | contig 12890 bp, 19 predicted proteins | sample OrgLakmetagen232_FD_201840 | JGI IMG/M metagenome (GOLD analysis project Ga0307947, IMG submission 201840) | Saline water microbial communities from Organic Lake, Antarctica - #232 | ecosystem: Environmental > Aquatic > Non-marine Saline and Alkaline > Saline | place: Antarctica: Organic Lake...
GAATTATTTCCGCAAGTTTGTCAACCATTTCAGTAGTATGGTTGCTCCTCTGACAGCTCTTACGAGCAAGGATACTGCGAGGCAGTATAAGTGGGATGACTGGGGTCAGGCGGAGCTCACAGCATTTAAACAATTAAAGGAGGCACTCATCAGTGCTCCCGTTCTTGCTGTACCTGATCGGGACCAGCCATTCCAAGTGCACACGGATGCACCTGTTGTGGGAACAAGTGGTGTACTAGTACAAGGTGGTTGCGTAGTGGCATATACGAGTAGTAAATTCACACAAGCTGAGTGAACTATGCCAGTACAGAACAGGAGTTGTTAGCTCTTTTGCGAGCCAAGCAGGCATGGAGGTGTTACCTAGAAATGTGCACAGAAACAGAATTGCTGACGGACCACAACCCTTTGGTGTATTTACAAACGCAAAAATGTGCTGTCTAGGAGACAAGCAAGGTGGATGGAATTTTTGTCCAGGTTTTCGTTTGTAATTAAGTACACGCCAAGGAAGACACATGTGATAAGATCCGGTCAGCCGCACCCCTCTTTTGTATGAGGAAGGAACACCCACGGAAATAATCTCTGTGCAGGATTTTAGAATATTGACAATTTTAGAATTTTGTCAATCTTAGAAATTTTGGTAAATTGCTTTTCATAATTATTTGGGTATGTGTTTTGGTGGGCACTCACGCAGAGACGAAGCGGAAAAGGCCCGATCTGATCGAATGCAAAATGCTCAAGTTATTATGATGTAGTATATTGAGCGATGAGCTCCACTTCAGCCATTCTGGCCTTCGAGCCGGATGCCCTCGTATTCAGGGATGTCCACTACTGCCAGGTAAATTTCCAGCTGGTATTGCCAGTGTGACGCGATGTCATTGGCTGCTTGCTTGCACTGCGATGAAGCCTGCCTTCCTTTCTCCCAATTTGTACACAGACTTATTCCCAGCAGCTCAGCATCACAAACACGTTAAACGGCCCGGTGGAGTTCAGCATCAAGCCCGGGAGTGCTGACCGGTATTCAATACATCCGGATGGCAGTTGCCTCCGTCTCCGCCCATTAGAGACACTGCAGCTTAGTTTGCAGCTCAGGATTATCAAGTACAAAGGCAGGAGGGCATCTGGGCAGAAGGATGTATTCCACATAAAGGTCAGGGTTTGGAACAACAGCTGGAGCTGTCACTACCCTTCATGGCAAAAATAGATACCTAATACGCTCACACACGCTCACACACACAAGCACATACGCACATACGCTCAAACACGCTCACACACAGCTTACAAAACACATTCACACAAGCTTACACACACACACACACACACACACACACACATACACACACACACACACACACAAGCACATACGCACATACGCTCAAACACGCTCACACACAGCTTACAAAACACATTCACACAAGCTTACACACACACACACACACACACACACACACATACACACACACACACACACACATGCACACACACACACATGCACATGCACATATGCTTACACACGCTTGCACAAACACATTCACACAACACACACACACACACACACACACACACACACACACACACACACACACACACACACACACACACGCATATGTCTGCACGTGCTCACGTAGAACACCACTTTTTTAACAGGCACATATCGCTGGAGCTGTCACTGCCCTTCATGGCAAAAATAGATGCACCTGCTGAACCTCTCTCACCCTCCTATCCCAATTTCAGGGCAAGTTCTTTGACCAGAAATTCTTCAGCACCTTTTTCCTGGCCCCTAATGCTGTAGAGCCCACGGGCAAAGCTCTGCCCTTCGTGCCAAAATCATCCTCTAGCAGGACCCCCTCGCCAGAACTCAGGTGAGTGCATTCTCCAGAAAGCCAAGCATCAGCATCTTGAATCTGCCATGGCTTTTGTAATTGCCGCAACCTCTGCACACTATGCGCTTGCACACTAATGTTGAAATACACGCGCGCTCACGGAACGCATCAGCTGTAATAACTTCAATGGCACGGTAAATATGCACTGTCGTGCTTCTCGCATGCACGTGCAACAATGCACACCAACTACGATGCACTCCTCAGGTCTCCAAGGCAGCGTGGGGGGATGCAGGATCCTGTAGGAGGGGTCAGCAGGGCTTCATCCGTGCTGCGTAGCAACAAAAGGGAGCCATCACCACCGCAGCAGCAGCAGCAGCAGCAGCAGCAGCAGTTGTGGAGGCAGTCAATGTCAGGGCCGCGTGGTGTTGTTTCACAAGAAGAACAGGAAGAAGAAGGCTCCCTCTCCCTAGCACCTGGTAGCGGCAGTTTGGGGGGAGCTTCAGGCTCAACTACCAACAGCTCTGCTGCGCACCTTCCTACGGTGCCTCCTGCACAGTCTAATCGCATGCGTACTTCTGCCCCTGCCGGCCACCCCCCCTACCAGCAAAGCCCCACTTCCTCTCTCAGCTTCGCACCGCAACTGGGTCAGCAGCAGCAGCAACAGCAGCAGCAGCAGACGCCCCGACAGGCGCTACCCCCTGCGACAGCCACTGGCAGCTCCAGCCCCACCTCCCCATGCTCGCGTGGCTTCACCCAACAGGAGGGGTCAGGGGAGAGCTGCTCCTCCCCTTCCTTTGCTGCCTACACCAAGCCGTACGATGACAGCAATCCTGTAGGTGTCGACATTTCGACCCCCAACTCCTCCCGCTCTCATCGGCCCCCCCTCGCGCCTACCTCCTCCTTCCCTGCTACATCGATCAGCTTCGGTCCCAGCAGCCCACAGGCACAGGAGGGAGGTGAGGAGGGGATAGAGGGGGGGGGGTGCAGCTCCTCCCCCACACAAGGCTCCATCAGCTTTGGGGGCGGCAGGCAGCCGCTGCCAGTCCAGCACACGCCAGCAGGGGCTTCCTCGCCCACCACTTCCCTCAGCTTTGCCCCTCGGCAGCAGCAACTAACTAACCCTCAAGGCGTGTCCTATGAGCCCCCCAGCTGCTCCAGCCCGTCCTCCTCTTTCAACTTCAACAACGGTCAGCGCTTCCCCCCCCACCACGCGGTCCACCAAACCCCTGCCATAGGGCGTGCTGCGGCAGCTGTCGCTGCCTGCCACCCACGCACGCCAAAACTAGGCAGCCAGGGCTGGTCAGTGCCTCCTGAGCGTTTGAGGGAGTCAGCATGTGGGGCGCATAGCAAGTTTGGAGGCGGGGAGGTAGAAGTTATGGGGGGGGAGGGAGAAGCAAGAAGGGGGGAGGGTGGTAGTGGCAGCCGTCTCATGTGCAGCACCAGCAACGGCAGTGGGCACGACGCTGTCACTGTTGGTAATGCAGAGGTGAAGGGGTCTGCTATGACGTCAGGGCAGCATGCGCTGCATGCAGAGGAGGGGGGGATTGGAGGCAACAGTGGGGGTGCTGTGGTCATGGCCTCCCCCGTGTTACCCAAACGCACGGGCAGGGGTGTCACGGAAGGGCCGAGCGCTCACCCACAAACAAGTGCAGCACCCTACGGCACCTCTATTGCACACCCTGCTGCCACCACTACCACCGCCACCACCAGCTCCTCGTCCTCCTCCTCCACCTCATCTTCCTCTGCCCCTCCCGCGCCCCGTAGCAGCAGCCACACACCCCTGCCTCATGGCACACAACACAACCGCCCCACCAACCCTGACTTTGTCCCCTCAGCAGTGTCATCTTCCCTGCCTCCAAACAATGCAAGGCTTCCCCCCCCTACTGCCACGTCCCACGACGTCCTTCCTCCCCAACATTCCTCCCTCCCAGCACACGAGCCTGTGCTCGTGCAGCCTCCCCATCAGACTGCAATGGAAACACAGCAATATAACAAGGACCAGCCGGTGCAGCACGGAGCAGAACACAGTCCGCAGCAACAGCAGCAGCTGCGAGCACAACAGCAACAGCGAGAACGACACAGTCTGCAGCAACAGCAGCAGCGTGAACAACAACACCATTATCAGCAGCAGCAACAACAACAACAACAACAACAGCGAGAACAGCAGCAACCGCCTGTGGGTGTGTCCGTGCTGTCAGCCTTATCAGCAGCAGCACCCTCACAAGCCCCCCCCTGTGCAGTACAGCCACACTTGGAGGGACCAGCTTCTGTGCCTGCAGAGGCAGGTGCAGATGTGAAGGAGGCTTTTGCAAAGCTGCGTTTGCAGGTAAGAAAAACCAGCCGTCCTCTTTTTATCTCTCTCTTTTGTGCGATTGCTCGTTTTTTGGTCTTGGAAGGGATTGCCAAGTTCAAGCGTAGAAAATGTACTGCTCAGGGCAGCGAATGTTGATGAAGTTTAGCTTTAATGTGTGTCAAAGCTATAGGAGGCCAAAACTGGTTGATATATGGCATGTTTTGGGAAATTAAGATCGCACGGAATGTACATTAATGTTTCTGGTCAACCCATATGATACCTCAAATCTCTATATGGTCCTCACAATGATTTGTTCAATGCCACTCGTGGCAATTTGTCGACCTTCATACTGTTTGTAATCTTCTTCTTCATATCCTTCAATTATTGCCACATCACTCTGAATGGCATCAATTACCCTTTAGAAAAAAGACAAAGTAGTAGAGTAAATAAGAAAACGCAGGTAGGGAGACCCATATTATATACGCCCCATACCCCCCCTACCTTTTATGTCAATGACATTTGCATTCGCTGCTAAACCATTTTCCCCTTATAATTTAAAACCAATCTTCTCCTTTTCTTCATTCTGCAATATAGTACGTGCAATTCCATGCAAGCATGAACGTAGCCTCAACTGCACACTTCATTATTTGAGCTCCCCTGTGCGCCACTGTCAGCTGCTTGACCTGCCAGTAGTTTACAACCTACAACCTTCCACGGTTTGTCCTTTGGCAAACAGCGGTTGCAGTGGGTGCTACTCCATCACACAAACACCTCTCATCCACACAACTCTCCTCCCCACACTTGCAGTTTGATGTGCAGCGTGCAGAGCTGCAGTCCCGGCTGCATGATGCGTGGGGGCGTGAGGAGCTGCTGCGCAATGCGTGCCACTCTCAGCTGCAGGCTCTGGAGGACAAGGAGGGCATGATGACGGTGGGTGGTCAAGCTGACTTGTCAGGTGTTCGGGGGGGAATTTCCTAGCTGACATGTCAGGTGTTCAGGAGGGAGCGTCCTAACTTCCAGGATGTTACATGATTAATAATCATTATAGGTCATGCTGCGTAGTCCAACTGTCATAGCTCCTCTTGTTAGCGATTAAGGCGTCTGTGATGTTTCATGATGAAGGACGCTGGTTCAGCTGTCATGTTGCGTGTTTGGGGAGCTTTACTAGCATGGTAATCATAAATATTAATTGCTACAACACACGTGGCTTATGTCATTAATACTTGTCCGCAGAATTTAAGTTGCCCCCTATGCAGGCCTACCGCAATATGCAAGCCATTCACTCATCTGTAGGGCTGGCCAGAACCATATATATATACCGTACCTTACCAATATCATCCCGGGTATATAACGTTTTTTGCCCTCCGGGGTGGTTCCGGTATCGTAAATAATATATATTTATTTTGAGGCTCCGGGGTTGCCCGGGATTGGCGAAAATAAAGTTTTGTGGGTGGATGAACAGTGATGAGCGGAGAAGGCCCCGCCCCAGCCCCAGCACCTGCCCCAGCACCTGCAGCAGCCCCAGCCCCACCGGGGTAAATGTTCACCGGGATTCGTGCGGGAATGGCTAAAATATTTAATTTGAGGCTTCGGGGTTACCCGGGGTTACGTTCAATATTTATGAAATTTGGGCACCGGGATGGATCCGGTAAGGTACGGTACGGTATATATATGGTATTTCTGGCAGGGAAATTACCAAATAAACGGTCATATACGGTTCTGACCAACCCAACCCTACTCATTTGGCTAGCTTCTCGCAGCATGGATGTGTATTGCAGTTGGCTTAAGATCTTTGCTGAATGTATCCACACAACCCCCCCCACACAGACCTTGAAAACATGTACAATAGGTAGATAAAGATACACCATTTGTGTGGAACTCCACAAACAATTCACCGTGAAACAATGCACACTCGTGTGTTTCTGTCTATGCAGGCCCTACACGCCCAATTGGATCTCGCCCGCCAAGACAGGGAGCTCCTGCAGCGGTCACTTGAAAGCCAGCAGCAAGGCACGCACACCACACCAGGCCCCGCGCACCACCCCCCTGGAGCACTTCTTACAGAGAACAGGAGACTGCACGCACAGATCCAGGATTTGGAGGTCCAGATCTCAGGGTAGGTTGTGCGTGCGCTGTATTCCAATCTTCTGTCTAGAGTTGTCATACCTGCTGCTGCCCAAATATGCTCAGATCACCATTGCCTTTCCTTCAGTCTAACAAATGCCCATTGAGTTGGCATCAGTTTTTGTGTGCCTGGCTCTGGACGCACCCTCTGCTGCTTTGCAACGGCAAGTTGCAAATGAGCAGCATGCAGCACAGCGTTAGGTCCTGGAAGCTCGTGCGTTTAGCAAATGATGGGAGACGCTTTCCTCGCAGCTTAAATTTCTTGCTTATCCACGGAAAGGAGTGAGTCCACTGTGTCAAATCCCGCAGCTCCATGTCAAAGGCCTGGCCTTGTGTGCGTAGTTTTATCAGTCAGTCTCCTTTTGCTTCTTAAGTGTGACGCAAGGAAACGTGAGCATATGTCCATGAGCACAGAGTTAAACAAATCCGGGCACGCAAGCTCTTGTCTTTTGTAAGTGGCAAAACAAGTCGGGCAGGAAAAATAAATTATGCTTTTTCCCTTTGTTGTTAACCACGACACTGCCTTTTCGTTTTAGCTGATAATTAACCTAGAATGTCAAGCCTTATTGCGATCCCTACAAACAGGAATCCTCGTGTCCGTGCTGCAGCACAGAACGCAGGCAAGCGCTCGTTATCCTCTGCATTGCCTGATTGACATACCTAAAAGTAGGGTTGGCCAGAACCCTATATATACAATGTGTACGGCTGTATACTTTAAAAATCTGCCTACAATACCGTACATACACCGTATTTACATGATCCTGGCCAAACCTAACAATATGATACCGGTATACGATAGATATACAATTAAGTAGGCGTCACATGCTGAACCTCCCCAATGTCCCTTCAGGTACCAGAAAGAAGTGTCTGCCCTGCAGCGCATGCAGACAGAGCTGCAGGCAAGCTCACCCGACACTGCACGCCTGATAGAAGCAGCAGTACAGAGGGAGCAGGCGCAGCAGGTGGGGTGTTAGTGAAGTAAACCGAGGATAAGGATAAGCACAGGCAAATCTGCACTGGATTAAAGAAGTGATGGAAACCTAGGATTAAGTTAAGCACAGGCAAATCTGCTGTGGATAAAAGACTGAGCAAAGAGGAAAGGGTGTTCTTGGGTTGCACACTTAAATCACGCTACACACTTCAAACAAGTTGTCTGAAGAAGCCACAGCAGTTTGTGTATGCAGCCACTATAAGTGTATGTTTAGTGGAAAGGGAGCATGCCCACTCGGTATATCTGTAGGGTTGGCCAGAACCATATATACATGGTGCATACACGGTATTTTTTGCAGAAGTTCATCAAATATACGGTCATATACGGTGTATATATATACGGTTCTGGCCAACCCTAAATATCTGACACTTAAAAGGAAGTGCATGTCTGTGGTATGAATATGAATATCAATAGAAACGGTTAGGTTATCAATGTACATTCCTGTGTCTTCTAAAATGTAAGCATCATTGCTTCCTCTCGCCAATCAAGAGTCCAAGATACGTACCGTTTGTGCAGTGAATTTCATGTGACATCCAGCTATTGAACATAGTTATTATGGTGCATGCAAGGGGGTGCCCCTTGCAGCTCAACACCAGCAGATACAGCAAACCCCTGGCTTGTGCATGTAGCGTGTGTTGTTGGCGGGTATGCATCGCGCTTTGTGTACGTACAGGAGGACCACCAGCACAAGGCGCTGGGGCTGCTTGTTGCCAATTACGTACCATTCTGTGCAACAGTGAATTTCACGCATCATTGAGCCACATAACGATGTATCTAAGGTACATGCATGTGTACAGGAGGACCGCAACCACAAGGCGCTGGAGCTGCTCGTTGCCAAGGATCAGCAGATGCAAGACTTGCAGCAGCAGGTGAGGAGTCTAAGAAGGAAGGAAGTAATGATACAATAAGAGACATTGTAGGAAAGGCAGCAAGTCTGACCATCCCCACACACATACTAAATTGTTTTGCCACTTTCTACTTGCCATCCTTTGCAGCTGTCCAGCTAGTTTGTTTTGCCACCTTCTGCTTGCCGTTCCTTGCAGCTGTCCAGCTAGCTTGTTATGCCACCATCTGCTTGTCATTCCTTGCAGTTGTCCAGCTGCACGGAGCAGCTGTCAGCGGCACAGCAGTCTTGCCGGGAAGCTCTGCACCGTGCAACAGGCACCGAGGCAGGCCTGGTAGTCGCTCTGCGTGCGAAGGAGGAGCTGCGTGTGGTGCAGGACCAGGAGCGGGGCCGTATGGCAGAGTCACTGGTGTGTGTATGTGTGTACATGTGTGTACGTGCACATGTCTGAGCGTTTGTGTGTGCGTTTGTGTGTGTGTCTCATCCACACACCCACACACAGACACACACAAACACAGTGTGTGTGCATGTCTACACCTGCCTATCTCCTAACAATCTGTCCTGCATCACAACTTGCATGCTACTGCGCAGCCTGTATTCCGCTACTCACCCTGCAGGCCGCACTGCATGCTACTGCGCAACCTGCAACGATTACGCAACCTGCATGCTACTGCGCATCCTGCATGCTACTGCGCAACCTGTCCTCCGCTACTCACCCTGCAGGCCGCACTGCACAACCAGCTCCTCCAGCTGCAGACGAGCGCCCCTGTGAGCAAAGATGCTGAGAGGCGTGCGGCAGAGGCGGAGGCGGCCTTGGAGGAGGTGAGTGCCAGTTGGTGCATGCTTGGTGTGCATGTCTTGGCAAATACGCTTTGCAGTTCAGATGCTGAGAGGCGTGCTGCAGAAGCAGGGGACGCATTTGAGTAGATGCAATCAATGCTGGGTCAAGCAGGCAGCAGGCAAAACCTGTGTGTCTTTGTCACGCCTCACGACTAAACATGTGGTCATACTGCACAGGATCCCTCGCCGGGGCCACTGACTTCTCTGTATTTGCGAAATCCACACAAACAAACGCACACACTCACACACAGTGGTGGAAGCACACGGATGTTAGGATATGTGACACGTCACCACCTCCCGCTCCCTTGCCATTCTGCTACAAAAACACCCCTGCTGCTTTCAACACCATAAGATGCTGAACCCTACTGCTGCTCAGATCAAGGAGCAGCTGTGTGAGAAGTCCGCAGAGGCGGCACTCCTTCAAGAGCAGTTGCAGCAGGCGGTCCGCCACGTGAAGGTGGGCTGTGCAGCACAGTGTGGTGTGTTGCTCGTGAAGGTGGACTGTGCACCACAGTGTGATGTGGTTCACAAGTAAGCTGTGTGTTTTACAGTTTGATGTGGTTCTCAAGTAAGCATTGCACCACAGTGTGATGTGTTGCTCGTGAAGGTGGGCTGTGCACCACAGTATTATGTGGTTCACAAGTAAGCGGGCTGTGCACCACTATCCAATTAATGTAGGGCTGGCCAGTCCTGTGAATATACATTGCACATGGCCGGTGATTTCCCTGATCAAATTGCTGTATGCACACCATATATACATATATGAAGGCATGTACTGGCCAAACCAGATATACTATATACTATGCGTCAATAGAATGGGTTGCTCACATAACGTCGGTCCACAAATAGAAGTGAGTGAAAGATGACACTGCTCACAGCTGTATTTGATGCCAGGTAGATGGAAATTTTGTCCGTTGGATGCACAAGGTGCGCACGCACACACACACACACACACATACAAATATACACACGTACACACTCTCGTGCACAAAATCAAAGTCATAGTCGCTATGACACTCACAGCCACACACAAACACACACATACGCAGAGGCATACGATTTCTTCCCCTCATTTGCACGCAGTCCCTGGAGGAGGAAGCCACGCGCAGCAGTGCTGCCCAAGCTGAGCGCATGGCCACCATGGCTGAAAACCATACACAAGTGGTGGCAGATCTGGAGGCCCAGCTGGACTGCCTACAGCAGCAAGGTGTGTGTGGTGGATGTTGTTTGATCATGTGCGTGTATGCATGCGTGCTCTTGTATGTGTGTGTTTGCATGCGTATGTGTGTGTGTTATTATGCATGTAAAACAGGTTCCTGTCCAGTGGTGAGCGTGTGTGTATGTATGTGTGTATGTGTGTGTGTGCGTGTGTGTGTAACCTGGAAAATTTGTTGTGTAACCTGGAGTTTGTTGTGTAACCTGGAGTGCCAGATCAGGGCGCTCACTCAAGCACGTACATGCATACAAACACGTAGGTGCCTCCAGCTCCCCTAGGACTGGCACCCAACAACAGCAACAGGTGCTCATGCAGCGCGTGCTAGACTTGGAGGCCATGAACAAGCAGCTTGAGGACGTGCTCCTGCAGCAAGAAAGCCACAACAGACCCGCGTCTTCTCCCAGAACTACCCCCAAGACAAGCAGCCCGCCACAGCAAACCGCACAACAAGCCCTTGATCATCATCATCATCAGCAGCAGCAGCAGCAGTGTCAGCAGCAGATGCCGCAGCAGCAGCAGGCACAGCAATCGCAGCTGCAGCAGCTGCAGCAGCTAGTGTGTCAACAGGAGCAGCAGCAGCAAGAGCAGGCGGCGGGGCTCGCACGTACGCAGGCTGAGCTGCGAATGGCCAAGCAGCGTGTGGGGACGTTGGAGGCGGCGCTGGCTGTGGCGGAGCGGGGGGGGAGCGTGGAAGGTGAGGGGGGGGAATGGCAAGGTGATGTGGCGTGCGAGCAATAACGAATAAGGACGAGTGTTCAATAAGGGTTGACGGGAGTGTGGGCGGAGTAGCGGTGTGGTGGAGGACGTCCGAGCGTTGGAGGTGGTGCTGACGGTTGTAGATGGAGGGGGGGCATGGAAGGTGAGTGGGAGTGGTTTGAGTATAGAGTCTTTGGGGGGAGTGTGGTAGGTGGGTTAGAGGAAGTGGGTAGGAGGTGGTTTAGAGGTGTGGGAAAGGGTAGCTGGAGGGAAAAAGGGCGGTACTGGTGGTAGAGGGGGGGGGTAATGCTGTAGATGAGCAGAATTGGCAGGATGGTGTTCTGTTATCATCACGATGTGAGTGTGGAATCACTTGGGGTATTGGGAAGCGTGAGTGAGAGGTGTGAGGAAGGGAACAATTGCAGTGGGACATGTCATGAGGGTTCGGGGTCTTGTGCTCGGTGAATACACCCACACCCACACCCCACACACCCCACACACCCTACACAACCCGCACACCCCACACACCCCACACACTCCTCTGCGCAGGTGATGAGGGCAGGCAGGCCATCCTAGACGGAGCCACAGCAGCCTCACGCCGTGCCACCAACGATGCGGAGCTCGCGCATGCCAGTGCTGCACGCCTGCGAGCTCAGTTGGCAGATCTGAGCAAAGCAGAGGCAGAGGCAAGGAGCGAGGCTGACAAAGCAGCGCACGCACTGGCGAAAGCGGAGGTGTGTCGTTTTTATCTGCAGCAATTTGAAGTTGTTTCGAATGGCTTGGAAAAGGAAGGGGAGGGGGGTAGGGGAGGGCTATTGGGTAATTACTTTAACGTACGTACGTACACATGCACGCAAGCACACACACGCATTCACGCAAATTCACACACGCATACATGCACACACACACGCACGCCACACACACACACACGCACGCCACACACACACACACACACACACATACACACACACGCACACACACACACACACTCGCACATACACACACAGGCACAGCACTCAAGGGACTTGCTTGCCATGGAAGAGCGTCTGCAGCTCATGGCTGCCGACAGCTCAGCGCGCGAGTCTGAGCATGCGGCGGCTGTGGCTGCGGCGGCTGCTGCTGGCAGTCAAGGGAGCCCAGCAGGCGTGCTTGCTCACGCGCATGCGGTGGACAAGGCGAGGGAGGAGCAGCTGCAACAGGTGAGGAAGCAGAATGTGTGTGTATGTGTGCCTACTTTTATATCTACATGCTCAGGCATGCGCTATAGATGAAGCATGGGAGGAGCAGCTGCAGCAGGAGGGGGCAGAATGTATGTATGCGTGTTTGTGTTTGTCTTGTGCGTGCGTGCGTGAAAGTGTAGGATGCTATATGTGTAGTGTTGTCAAAGCACGGGAGCAGCAGGTGAGGAGGCAGCATGTTTGAGTGGTGGTGGTGGTGGAAACACACACTGCTGTTCAAAGAGCACAACTGCTGTTCAAAGAAAACACGACTTCTGTTCAAAGAAAATACTACTGCTGTTCATAGAGGTCTGGTGATTAAGCTATACAACACATGCAAATTGTCCTGAAATTGTTTGGAATTTGACTCACATGATACAGGGAGTTTGCTGTAGGTCTTTTCCACTACTTTGTACAGCAGTGGTCAACCTAATTGGTTGGGTGGAAAGTGACGCAACCGTGTCTGTGTGCACGCATGAACACGCACAAGCACAGGTGCACACTCACACACACGCAAACACACACACATACTTACACACGCGCGCACGCACACAGGCCGTTGAGGAATCAGAACGTGCACTTGCGGTGGTGCAAGCCCGTTTGCTGGAGGCCCTCAAGGCCCGGGCAGCACAAGAGACGGAGGCAGCTGCAGCACAGCATGCTGCTGAGCAGACGCGTCTACGCTTGGAGGCTGAGGTGAGAAAATTGGCCTACGCGCTTTGCACATGGACATAGGGTGCACGCAACACACACATGCATATACACATACACATACACATACACATACACATACACATACACATACACATACACATACACATACACATACACATACACATACACATACAC
>Ga0307947_1003360_pt1 | contig 12889 bp, 14 predicted proteins | sample OrgLakmetagen232_FD_201840 | JGI IMG/M metagenome (GOLD analysis project Ga0307947, IMG submission 201840) | Saline water microbial communities from Organic Lake, Antarctica - #232 | ecosystem: Environmental > Aquatic > Non-marine Saline and Alkaline > Saline | place: Antarctica: Organic Lake...
TGTGTGTGTGTGTGTGTGTGTGTGTGTGTGTGTGTGTGTGTGTGTGTGTGTGTGTGTGTGTATGTGTGTGTGTGTGTGTATGTGTGTGTGTGTGTGTGTATGTGTGTGTGTGTGCATGTGTGTGTGTGTTTGTGTGTATGTGTATGTGTGTGTGTGTGTGTGTGCGTGTGTATCCGCCCGTCGTAACAGGAAAAGGAATTACCAGTATTTATATTTTATTTTATTATCATCGTAAACACGATGTCTGATGTCCCGCTTGACACAAAGCGTCTGGAAAAATATCTTCAAGACAGGTTGCCACAGCTCTTCCGGACCCAACTGGGGGGCACACGTGAGGAGGCCCCGATATCCATCAAAGTCCATCAGTTCAGGCATGGCCAAGTACGTACTTCAAAAAGACACATGCCAAGCCTCCCGCACCACCTGCCAACTCACCTCGTTCTGTCTTTCTCAAACAGAGCAACCCCACCTTCCTCATCACACTCCTGGGCACCAACGACAAGTTTGTGCTGCGCAAGAAGCCTGCTGGCCAAATCTTGGCATCTGCGCACGCCGTAGAAAGGGAATACGCTGTGCTGGACGCGTTGTCGAAGTCCTCTTCCATTCCTGTCCCTCGCCCCCTCCTACTCTGCACAGACGTATCTGTGCTGGGAACACCCTTCTACCTCATGGAACACGTCGAGGTTAACAGTGAAATTCTTTCGTGAGCAGCTGACCTGCAAACTTGCCACAATTGGGCTCCACGTGCCGTGCATTGTTGCAGCACCAAACGCGTATGATGATGCAATACCAACTCATGCGCTTATTCTCAATGCTCACAGGGCTCGGTGCATGTGGACCCTAACTTGCCTGATGCAAGTCCAGACGTCAGGCGTGCCATGTACGAGCAGATGGTGGGGGCATTGGCCCAGCTGCACAACGCGCCTGTGCGAGAGCTGGGGCTACAGCACTTTGGAAACCCCGAGGTTTGTAAAAAAAGTATCTCAATTGGGGTCTGTGAAAGGCTTAAGATAGGCATCTGGTCTGATACGCCGTGTTGCTCATGCACGCTATAACACGCAGGCTCTTGTTGGTGCAAATTACTCAGAGCTTGGATTTTAAAGCAAACGACGTCTCATATCCTGTAGCATGCAGGCCATTATGACATGCCTCAGCCCTCACGAGATCACCCACTTTGTACAACAAATCCACTTCTGACAGTTGTTATGAAATGTTTGCCTTTACTTACTACTTACACAGCATTGCAAAAGAAAGTGAGCGAAAAGACAAGATGGTCAAGTATGAAATTTTGTCAGTCCCTGTTTTAAAAAGGGCCTTTTTATCCCCCTCCAACATATATTCACCCACGGATTGTGCCTTAAAGCCAATTAAAATCACATCAAACATGAGAGGGAAACGAGCCCTCTCTAGGTGGCTTTTTGTGTTAGGGATTTGATTTCCTGTTTAAAAATGCTCCATATCTGATGGCCCTACGGCCCAAACTTTCATGTGACTTAGTCATAAGAACAATGTATAAAAGGAGCACTCAGAGGTTTGTTGAGATCACCCCATCCGTATGAGTCTCTTGCTCACATAAAAGAGGGTAAAGCTTGATAGGGAAAGCTGCGCTTACGCTTATTTTTTAAGCTAGACAGCACGTACGCAGCACCTTCCATCGCCGGTATACCATTTCGATCTATCAAGAACAAACCTTATTTTATTGTCTGGCCTTCCACACATTAAACATGCTGTGCAATTATATTGTATATTGTAGAGCAGATAAATGTAGGGCAGCATTTTGTGGCCTGTTGATAGGTGTCAGACCTGAGCTCTCCAATTCATCTGAGCCGCTGTAAAGGAAATTGGAACGCCTTGCTTGTTTCTGCTCACATCGCCAACCTGCCTTTGACATGCGTTTCCTCTGTTTGCCCCTTATGTGTGCGTGCAGGGATACTGTGCTCGACAGCTGAAACGATGGACCCAGCAATACAACGCAAGCGTGTCTCAGCCAATGCCAGAGGTGCTGACCCTCATCAAGTGGCTCAAAGCTCATATTCCTCCCGAGGACCTCAATCCAGAGCGGTGGGAATCTCTCTTTTTATGCGCCAAGAATGAGGGGAGCGTTCTTGTTGCCTTGCAGTATTTGTTTTGTTTTGTCTGTGGATTCCTCCTCCGTGTAATTTGTTCGCACTTTAATACCATGGCTATCAACCTCTTTGTACAATTTAATCAACTAAAAAATGAGCCAATGTACTACTTAGCAGCATAAGAGTTGTACGCCGCCATTCCGCATGTGACATGTATTCGGGTGAGCATTTTGTTGTGCCCCTTTCACAAGCGTTTTTTATGTGCCATCAATATTGCTGCACGCATTTTATCGTGCCTGACCTAAATTGCCTATTTTCCACTCCAAAGAAGAGAATTTTTGCTTACATTCGACCAATATGAGGGTTTTAGGTTGAGATGCTACCAATTGCCTTCTTGTTGATAACCAATTCTAAAAATAGAGTAGGTATATTCCAGCTTATAACTTGTAGTGGGGGGTAAGCAGCTCTCTCGCAATCATACATGTGCGTGCACAATCACACACACTTTCACACACACTTACACACACACACACACACACAGACACACACACAAATACAAACACACACCCATGCACACACGCACACACTCACACACACAGTGAAACGCATGCTCGCCACGTGCTTTGTGCTCTGCGTGTATGTGCCCAGCGTTTGCCACAGGGAAAAATGTAACTAGGGTTGGCAAGAACCATGTATGGGTTTTCTGTTTACGTATATATATGCCGTATAAAACCGTATATATATACGTGTAAACCGTATAAACCATGTATTAAACCAGAGGGAATTATCTGAGGCCAAAAATGGTACGGTTTTGGCATACTCCTAGGGTATGGCTCTCCTAGCTTAAAGGTTACAAGCTCAGCTCTGATATGCAGATTTCAAAGCAATTAAGCTTGAACCCTGCAAATTAGGGGGCCCATACCTAATCAGCCGCAGCATGAACCCTACTTTTTGAGCAGCCATATGCTGTATCTGACCAGCCAGCACAAACTGAGTGATGTTTGGTGTTTTGAAGTCCTTATAATAAAGATCATTGCAAGAGAAATGGGGCAAAAAGACTAAGTGGTTGGCGAGATATGCAAATTAATGTGCCATTCCCCCTGGAAAGCACCCATCTAGGGTACAAGTGCACGACGTGTGCTTTCAGCCCTGTCATTCTGTACGCAGGGCGACTTGTCTAAATCTGAGCACATGCTCGGGTAGCTTATAAAGTCAGCATCAGTTTATAGCTAGGTGAGGTCCAATTTGAGGAAGTGACGTGTGAATAGGTGCACCTTTCATGCAAAAATAAGCATGTTTTGGCTTTTGCCCAGATAACCCCCTCTGGTGTTAAACCGTATATGCGTATATGGAAAAATACGATCTTTTTATAATTAATTTGTAGGGGGATCATTTTGTAGCTCTTGAAGAGCCCTGATAGTGACCCCATTTATATTAACTAACAATAAAAGGTCGGGGAGCTATGCTTGCCCAAAGAGGCCAAAACCCATACAACACAGGCGCACACAGGGATTGTCACGAGACCCCTTTTCTTTCCCCACCACATCAAATTACCTCATTTGTGTATGCACGTGTGTGTGTGTATGTGTGTGTGTGTGTGAAAATGTACTTGCACGCATGCGTGTAGTGCGTGCGTGTGTGTATTTGCATGTGTGCTGGGATTTGTGCATGCTCGCATGTACATGTGCGTGCGTGCATGCGTGTGTGCATGCTTATGTGTGGCGTGTGTGTGTGTAGTGCGTGCATGTTCGTGTGCATTTGCGCGCAAGCTGGTGTTCGTGCATGCAAATATGTGCGTGTGCATGCTTACGTGTGCATGTGCGTGTGCATGCGACTGTGTGTGCTCGAACATGCGTGTGTGCGTGCTTTCTCATGGTTGTACTATGCTTGGGTGCGTGCATTTGCGTTTGTGCTGAGGTTCGTACATGCATGTGTGTACGTGTGCGTCAGCATATACGTACTTGTGTGTATACGTGTGCGCATGCATGTACCTTTGTGTGTTTGCGTTTGTATCTGTGCACACAGGTGTGCGTGCACGTATGTGTGCGTATGAGAGCGCGTGCGGGGGATGCGTGCATGCACAAGTGAGACTGTGTGTGTGCCGTCTCTTTTCCCGCATCATCTCCTCCCTGGAAACCTTCAGTGGGTTTAGCTTGCATACCCTAAAGGCAACTTTGCTCAAACTCAAACTCTGGTGCTTCTGTATCTGCTGCTGAGCCCCTTGCTGTCGAAACAATGGCTGCTGTCGAACCATGTTGAGGGATTCCCTTCCATGATGGACACGGCTTTACCACAAACAATTGTTAACAGATGCCTGGATACAGGGGCTTTGGAATTTTGAAATCTCAAAAGCCAGTGGGAAGGTTGCTTATGACCGCTCATTCAGACTGTATATATACGCCGGCTACAATTTATGTACGGTTATACAAATACGGATACGGAGATAAATTATTTTTATATCCGTATATATACGGTACTTATGTATACGGCATGTATATACTTATACGGTTCTAGCCAACCCTAAATATTACACAATTTAACTTGAACGTGATGTTAAGTGACTTGCCTGCAAGCTGCAGATTCGTTTGTAGGCCCAGCATTTTTGCCTCAGGGCCTACGGCAAAACTATTTGATTTGTGAAAGCGGCAAACTCGCTTGCAGGCCCAGCATTTGCCACGGAGACTACCGCCTGGACAACTTGATGTTTGCCCCCAGTGCCTCAGGCCGGCCCTTGCTGCGTGGGGTGCTGGACTGGGAGCTTTCTACAATCGGCAACAGATGGTGAGGCCTGTTGAGAGCAAAACGAAAGGAGGGGGGCTGGCAGCGTCACAATTGCTGCGTGCGGGGCTGGGCTGGGAGCTGTCTGTCATCGGCAAAAGATGTTATGGTGTTTGGGCAACTGTTTGACGCAGGCAGGGTCACAGGCCATGATGCACAGCAGTGCTGCTGCGACAGGGATTTGCGTTTGCAGGAGAGTGTGTATGTTGAGGTTGCATGTGTTGTTGCTGTGAAATGTGGCTAGTTAAGTGGGGCGATCTACAATAAGGCAACATGGATGAATGAGCACCTTGTCGCCTTTCATTGTAAGCAGTTCCGAATCAAGAGCTAACTCTCTCTGTCTCAACATCTCTCTGTCTCAACATGAATGGTGAATTCAGTGTCACAAGCGTACTTCCACAGAGTCTGTGACCGTATGGGGCAAAGCAAGCATTTGGTTGAGATCTAAGTTTTGGCATGGGCGTCCTTCGTTTCATGGATTGTGATGACGTAATCATCTACAAGAGGCTCCCCCTAGCATCTATAGAATAAGGATGTTCTAAGCTCTTAGAGTAGGGAATACCTTCAAACACCACTCCATTCACTTCAATTATTTTACAAACGTGCCCTTCCATTTCAGCACCTGCCTCCCTTAAATTTGAATCCTGCCTCTCCTCAATTCATTGCCCCCAGGGCTGACGTGGCATACAATTGCATGCCCTACCACTTACCTGACGTGTCTGTGCTGGCACGCCTACGGTCCCCTTTAGCTGCAGGCATTCCTACTGAGCAGGTGCGTCAGGCGTGTTTCTGTGTCTGTGCAAGTGCGCGTGCGTGTGTATGCGTGTGCACCACTTGCATAAACACGCTAAACAGTGCATGACGTGTGTGCGTGTTTTTGTGTGTGGGTGTTTCCCTCCTTTCTACCTGTCATACACTTTTCAGCAATTAATCAGAATGAATGAAGGAATTCGTATAAGCCACAGTGTGCAACTCCTGAATTATTCCAATGGTCGTGCATTTGGAAGCTTCTTCCCTGATTAGCGTCAAAACTGCCTTGCAAGCTTTTCCCCCTCTTTTCTTGTGTACTGACACACGTTTGCACATCCGTGCAATTGTATTTCCCTCTGCAGGAGTACGTCCAAATGTACTGCGATGCCAGTGGGTGCGCACCCCCCTCTCCTACCGCATGGTCCTTTTACATGGCTCTATCTCTGTTCCGGCTGCTTGCCATATTGGCAGGAGTCCAGGCACGAGCAAAGCAGGTGAGGGTGGGTACTCATAAGGCATAGCCTTGTGTGTGTGTACGGTTGTATGATTGATTGTTTGCGGCTACGTGTTTGTGGGTACTCATGAGGCATAGCTGTGTGTGTATGGTTGTATGATTGATTGTTTGTGGCTACGTGTTTGTGGGTACTCATGCGGCATAGCCGTGTGTGTGTATGATTGTATGATTGATTGTTTGTGGCTACGTGTTTGTGTGCATGTCATGTGTAGGGCGGGAGAGGGTATGGGTGATGCCTGGGTGTGGATGTGCGCACGCTTTTGTCTGTCTGTTCTAAGAATAATTACAGGTGTAAGAAGCCATTGTCTGGTGCTGACATCTGAAAAAGGCTGAAAAGAGCGTGGCAATGAAGCAAAGCGTCATGACCAGGGTTGATCAGGTCAGAGCTCGTGTCGCTCCATGTGCAGGACCAGGGTTGCATCACTTTAGAGCTTGTGTCATTTGAAAAGCCAGGGTTGATCAGGTCAGAGCTTGTGTCATTTGAAAAGCCAGGGTTGATCAGGTCAGAGCTCGTTCCGCTCCATGCGTCAGGGCCAGGGTCAAATATCTCCATAGCTCGTGTCATTTGAAAAGATTGCAATTTATTCATCATGCAACTTACAAAGTACATCAATGCCTTTCGTAAAGTTTGCTGGTCGGAATTTAAGCCGTTATTTCAAACTTGTAAGCCCCCAATTGCAGTACAAGATGCAAGAAAGAGCCTTAGATGGCCGTCAAACACTTTGATTTCTTGCATACATACTTACCATCATTGCACATGCTATCAAGGGCTGTCAAAACCCGAAACAACCCAAAACAACCCGGAACAACCCTATGAAATTTAGGAAAGGAAAGGTTTTGGACAGGACTCAAATTAAAGGGACTGCACTTACCTCCTCCATATAAAGGCACGTTGAGATGCCCGCCTGGCTGTGCCATCCTGGGCGCCCCATACAGTTTGTGGGGCAGCCGAGAATTTTGAAATGTGTGCCTAAGCACGCACGGCACGCCTTGCTTACCTCTCGTGCAGCAACCCTTGCTGCGTTCGCACCGCACAACAAAGAGGTATGAATCTCCCTCATCCTTATTCATGGCACTGCTTCCTTTGGACAAGCACGCCATCATCGCCAACAGCATGCTTTGTGGCGACAACTAATTCGTCAAGCAATTCTGTGTGATTGTCCTAGCAATGCAGTATCACACATCCTTTGCAAAGGTAAGCCCTTATGGAGCGCTTGTATAAAACTGTCGTCGTATAACATGTAATCTCGACAGCAATGACACACGACCTGCTGTCACACAATTGTTTCAGGGCAATGCCTCCTCTGCACGAGCAGCTGATGTTGCCTCAGACAGTGTCCTTCGTGCCCTCGCAATCTCAGCCCTTAGTGCCGCTGGTCTGCAGTCCCCCAACAGCACCCCCGTACAGCACCCCCCCCGCTCCCCTTCACCACCCCTCCAGGGTTCCAGCACCCACCCCTCCTCTCTGCCCTTCACCACCACCACCAGTACCTCACCACACCAGCTGAGCACACCAGGCAGCCAAAACGTTCATGGCAGCATCAACAGGGGTAGGAGCGGCAGCAATGCTGGCAGTCGTACCCTCGGTGCATTAGGCACCCATTCAACTGCAGCAGGCAGTCAGCAAGGTGGTGGTGATGACGGCAGCGGTGTGATGGGCTCACCCAGCACGTGCGTGCAGGCGCTGCGTGCACGCGTGCTGGCATTTTTGGAGCAGCACATATTGCCTGCGGAGGAGGTCCTGGAGGCACACGCAGGAGGGGATACACGCTGGACCATTCACCCTTGCATGGAGGAGCTGAAGGCCAAGGTGAGAGGGTGTGTTGGGATGTGGGTGCAGGTGCGGGTGTGAATGGGTAGGTGTGGGTGGGTGCGGGATTCATTTATGGGGAAAAGACATCATGGTGCGGTCCTGCAGGCGTTTGTGAGGTCTAAAGTGATTGAATGTGAGTTGTTTAGGTGCTGTGTGAGAGATTTTGCTTCCTATGCATGGCGGCCATGCTGATGTTTTTCCTGCCACGTACAAATCATCAAGTGGAAGCTCTTGGCTTGCCTTGGGCACGTGGCTGCCAGTGCCTCTTGCTAGCAGGTTGCAGCTGTGCTTGATGCAAGCATCCTGCAATTAAGAACAAACCCATCAGCGCAGCTTGGGTGTTTGGGCAGGCTGGAACAGCTGTCCAGTGAATTCGTTGGCTGCCGATTGCCAACAGCCAGCATCACTTTCACACCACGAGCGTGATGCCTGTACCATGCATGACGAGGTCATGCTAATGCTCGCACACAATTGCCAACCTTTCATGTGTCCTCTGTTCCCCCACGCAGGCCAAGGCAGCTGGTCTATGGAATTTGTGGCTGCCTGGTCCCTTAGCAGCAAGCATACAACACATGCGCGATGCTTGTCCTGATGCGTCTGAGCGCGCTACCTTACTGGGCGCAAGTCTGAATAACCTGGAGTATGCACATGTATGCGAGGTTATGGGCAGGTGAGCGGCGAGAATGGTTTTGCGTGTGAGGAAGAGGAGGTCCGTGCATGTCTATGCATGTTCACGCACTAGAAGTACACTGCTCCCGCAGTCATACCTCTAATGTGTGCGCTAAAGAATGTGCTTGGGATGAAGTGGTCGCAGTCACGTTGTGGCTTTCAAAACGAGCAGGTGTGCTTTAGGAAACGTCATTTGTGTGCTCGACGCTAAAGCCAGCTCTTGAGCAACACTTCAAACAAAGATGCGATTCTTTTTGTGACACTGTGCCCTCTGACTACCTGCCTCCTCTCACTAAGCTTCCATCCCTTCTAGAGAGACCATCCTCTCGTTCTGGCCCCCTCCCTTATCTCCCAACTTGTTTCTTGCATAACATCTCTCCCACTTATTTCAAGCCTCGTGTCGCTTGTTTACTCCCCCTTCCTCAATCAACGCTGAACCAGGAGTGCATGGGCCCCTGAGGTATTCAACTGCAGCGCACCCGACACTGGCAACATGGAGGTGCTTGCCAAGTACGCCAGCAGGGCCCAGCAGCTGCGTTGGCTGCTGCCCTTGCTGCAGGGCCACATCCGCTCCTGCTTCGCCATGACCGAGAAGGCGGTGGCCTCCTCTGACGCCACCAACATCCAGGTACGCCTCTTGACGGCACGTGTGCCGTACACACACATCCTGGTACACGCCGTGCCAGGGGTGTGCCACTAACAGATATTTGCTCTGTTACAAGGATAAATAAATATGTTTGTATGTATGCAAAAGAGACCAGCTCCGTCTCTGGTCGTCCCCACGGATGGCACACTTTATGAAATTAAGCTGTTAAGTTTTCTGCCACTTTGATGGATCCCATTACCCTTTCCAACCAGTCTTAAACACTCAAATGATTGTATTGAACATACAGTGTATATGCGGCAATCATGGGTGGAAGGCCTCAAATATGCAGTCAACTATGGTGGTGTATTTGCAAGTCTGGCCACCTCTGTGTGAATATGGCTGACAATCCAATACATACGTATGGCCAGACGTATGCCGTAAACGTCTTACGTATGCAATTGTAATAAGGTAGGCATTTAAAAAGCACTCTCATGGGCAATCGTTCTCTTATGGGCTTCCTTTAGCCAAATAAGGGCTTTGTTGATGTGTGCTCTGAAATGGAGCTGGAGAACGCCTTTGCCTTAGACTTGGTGGGAGCTGTCAAGTGTTTGAACCGAGGCGTCTTTTGTTCATTATTGAAGGTTTGAGTATTTAAGACTAGACTCGGAAGGTTTATCGAAATAAACCTGTCAAGTGGTGGTCGTAGCCAGGGATGATGTTTGGCATCCTCCGCAAGGCGATTGCACCTCGTACTTACAGGGTTCATGTGTGGCTTGTAGGGAGAGCAGGGCAAACCTACTGCCCAATTAAAGGTTTATATCCCGTAAATCGTGTGTGGAATTTGAAAGTTGAGCAGGTTTGTGGTGGGTGGAACAAGCTCTTGCTGCTCCTTTTCTATGCGCGGTAATGGAACAAACAGTTCAGCAGGAAAAGCGGTCAGATGTGCGCTTTGTCACGTCGGTGAATTGACTAGCACACGCAACCTCCTACGTAATGCACATTGATAACCATCTTGCATGCAGTCTGTAATCAAGCGTGAGGGTGACAGCTACCTGCTGAATGGGGTGAAGTGGTGGACGAGTGGAGCCATGGACCCCCGTTGTGCAGTGGCCATTTTCATGGGCAAAACAGACCCTTCAGCCCCGGCACATCTGCAGCAGTCTATGGTGGGTGCAATGAAGGAGCATAATGGACGGTTTGGTGACACGTCAGTTTCCTTGTATGTATGTCGGCAGGTGCCTTTACTGTCAAAACAGTTGGGCAAACCCCTGTACACTTGCAGCAGAAGTCCTTCAATGTTATGGCATGTGCATGTAAGGACGTGACACAGCTCTGGCGTAAGGGCAAACTGGCTTAAGCTTGTCTAGTGCTTGCAGCAGACCTGCCTTGTACTTGTACCTCACCTGTATTTGTAATGACCAGAAGTCTGCATGTCGGCAAACCAACGCACCAAATTGTATGCCTGTTACCTTCAAAAGACCTGCGTAATGGGACAGTGGTCGAGTGGTCCAGTGGTAGAGTGGTCAATTGGTGCTTCAAAAGACCCGCGTAACCACTAAATGCTCCACTAATAGTCCCCCCTTCATGACTGCACAAAGTGTGCATTTGACGATAAAGCTCTGCTCCCTTATTGTCAACACCCGCAGGTGCTTGTGCCCATGAACACACCAGGGGTGCGCATCGTGCGGCCCTTACTGGTGTTTGGCTATGACGACGCACCCCACGGCCACGCAGAGGTGGCCTTTGAGGGTGCGCGGGTACCTCTTGCCAACATCATTTTGGTGGGTGGGCGTGTGGGCGTGCAGAGCAGACTCTATGCTGGATGTACCTAGTTTGGGCCGATTTCATGTAAGAAATTGTGTTTTTCCAATTTGTTGTGACTTCGCTCATCATGTTTGTTTAAACGCTCCGTGTATGAAAGGGGCTGAATTTAGCAGCGAGCGGCTCCTGTCCTCTACCAAAATGCTACCAGGGTCGCAGTCAAGGATTGCAGTTTTAAGGCTTGGTAGTCATTAGGCCCAGGGTCTAGGGCTTGCGTCTTGCAAGGTTATGCCCAGAGGAAACCCTGGTGGAGGCTCGTAGATGTATTGACGTGCAAACTGCTTTTCGAGGGGGGTGGTATAGGGGCAAAAAACTGATCAAACCATTTCATTTCTAGGTGGTTTAGAATAGGCATGAACAGTGTCCTGCTAGTGCTTTGAGAAATCACAAAGGCGGTGTTGCGCAGTTGCTGGTGTCTTTGCTCATGTGAGATGCTGCGTTTGTTAGTTTCAAGTCTTCATGCTTACAACAAACACGCATATGTTACAACCACCTCCCTGTAAATGATACTGGAATGGCTAGAACTTGCATCATACAAGACCGCTCACAGCTTTTAGTGGTATGTCTTGTACCCTTGTTTGTTTTGCAGCAGGATGAAGAGTGAGGCACAGATTGCTCTGCATTCACCACGTTCCTTGCATATGGCTTGAGTAGTGAGCGTGCCCTTGCATCTGAAGTGTCTGCTAGGCAGAGGGCGTGGCTCAGAGTCAGCTATGCAAATGGCTGCTAGCCTTCCAACTAGTAATTAGTAATTAGCACAACTTGCGCTCCTGCTGTTTTGAGCTGCAGGGCGGAGGGTGTGGCTCAGAGGCAGCTATGCAAATAACCGCTAACCTTCCAAGCAGTAACTTACACAGCCTTCGCCCCTTCTGTTGGGCTGCAGGGTGAGGGGCGTGGCTTTGAGATAGCGCAGGGCAGGCTAGGACCCGGACGCCTACACCACTGCATGCGCCTCATTGGCATGGCTGAGCGATCCATAGAAACCATGACTCAGCGCTCCCTGCAGCGCCACGTGTTTGGAGGGTGCGTCTTTCCTTCATATGAGCTGTACTGGCATGTTCGGCTACTGCTTGTTCAGTGTCTCTTCTCTGTTAGCATTGTTATATGATGTGCCAAATTCATCCCTCGCAACCAATGAGTCGTATGTCAATATAAATGCCACTTCCAAGGAGCTCGTTTTTAATTATTGCATGCTATTTACGTGTGCTCCCTCTCATGCGTCACTTTCACTCCTTTCTCGTTAACACACTAAAATATCATATATTCACGTTATATACTAATCGCCCTTTCAACATATAACCCCAACCAGGTAGTTTGCGTTGCCGTGCCAAGCTTACATTACATATGCGTACTGTGTACTATCTTGTGCAGGTAGCTAGGCAGCTGAAAGCTTTTGGTCCACTTTAGCACTCCAGCACAACGCCGGAACCACTCAACACACGTACATGCCATAATGGCCAAAAGTCTCACCTGATGTTCTATGCAATGACCAAACCCCTCCTCACCTGAACTTGGCAACACAGGCAGCTGGCCAAACAAGGTGCCTTCCAAGCCACCCTGGCACGCTGCCGTATTCAACTGGATGCTGCTCGCCTTGTAGTGCTGGCTGCTGCCTCTCAGATAGACCGTGTGGGCAACAAGGCAGCCAGGGGTGCCATCGCAGCTGCCAAGGTGAGCATGTCTGCCGTGTACACCACCTCCAGCCTTGTGATGCTGCAGTGTTGGAAGTCCGCAGGATCACCTGGAGATAGAATTGAAAACAAGGAGAGAAAGAGAGAGAGAGAGAGAGAGAGAGAGAGAGAGAGAAAGAGAGAGAGAGAGAGAGAGAGAGAGAGAGAGAGAGAGAGAGAGAGAGAGAGAGAGAGAGAGAGAGAGAGAGAGAGAGAGAGAGA
>Ga0307947_1003363_pt1 | contig 12881 bp, 19 predicted proteins | sample OrgLakmetagen232_FD_201840 | JGI IMG/M metagenome (GOLD analysis project Ga0307947, IMG submission 201840) | Saline water microbial communities from Organic Lake, Antarctica - #232 | ecosystem: Environmental > Aquatic > Non-marine Saline and Alkaline > Saline | place: Antarctica: Organic Lake...
GTTCCTCATCCTGAATAGTGTGCCAGTCACATCTGTCACAGATCCTGAGCTCATAAGGCCTTCTATTCCTGTCATGACGCATTCTTTGGACCAGAAAGTTGTGGCCAGAAAGGCGAAGGCAAGAAAGCGCGCGGCTGAGGTTGCTGGGAATGTCCAAGCGAAGGTAGAGAGGCAACACAGGCTTTTGATTTCTTTTTCCGTCATCCCACCATCCAGGAGTATTCCCCAAAGGTACACCAACATGTGTGTGATATGTCCTTATAATTCTGCTGGAATGGTGAGCTTCATGTGGTGTCAACATGTCAAGATCTCTCCAGCCCCCAATGATATGTTCACGTAGAGTGAGTTCAAACTGTCCTAGATTGATAGTCTGACGAGATCGTATGGCATCCAAAAGCTGTTGAGATGTCGGTAAATCTTGGAGCGCATGTAGAACCTGGTAAGTCCATGTATCACTTCTGTTTGCAAGAAGTAAATCAGCCCGCACAATTTCCTCAAGAAGGGGATTGTTTGAAGAGAGCAAACTGTTCCAGAATCTTATGGTGCATCTGAACCAGTAGAAAAAGATGGGCATCTGGCCTGTTTTGCGGAGCACGCTTTGAGTATCAGTTCCTTTTTTGACACCCAGGAGTTTTTTCAGGAAGCCAAGATGAAGGACGTCGAGCAAGGTTGCTTGCAATCTGAGTAAGCGATGCATTGCCAACCGACTGTAAGACTAGCAACATAATACATCTGTGGGTTACTGCTGGCTTACTACTCTGTGGGTTACTGATCGAGTAAGCTAGCTGGCTTACTGCTCCATTTTCTAGTGTCATTTGATTTTTAAAGGAAGAAACCATAACCGGTCGCTTACTATTCGCCTTCCAGGTCGGTAAACCAGCCGCCTGCCGCCTGCTTACTACCCTGGTATTTGACTCGATTTACTGCCTGGTAAGCCAGTCTGCTGATAACGGTCTTTAACATTCCGACGTGTGTATCATCAATGTTTTACATACGCAGCCGGTTACCCATCCTCCTTATGGGCTTTTCATCAGGTACATGCTTCTTGACCTTCCTCAAGATATCGTTCGCAGTGTGGCTCGTTTCAGGCTTCGTGTCCACACCCTTCGCATTGAAACAGGAACTTGGAATCCCACCTCTTTCCCTACTTGCGACTTATGTGAGGCTGATGAGATGTCCAGGATGAAAACATGTTCTCTTCTACTGTACACACCCTCAGATGGTCTCTCTCCGCAGGAAGTACGCGTTTTTATATTCTTTACAAGCAGGATTTCAAGATTTGTCTGCATTTTAACATCAGGACCAGGACCTGCCAGGACAATAATAAACTCCATCTTTTTCTTAACCCCTTACCCCTTATCCTTTTCTTCACGAACTTATTGTACTTTATCAACAGGCGAGCAGTCATACTTCTTGAGCGACTGAAGGCCTTTTCCTTGTAGAACTGCTGAGTACTCTGCAGCATGCAGAAGTACTCTGCCTAGTTCTTGGAGGCGAGTGCAACCGAACGTCAGTTAGTACTCTCTTGGCACAGCTTGCGCTGTGCTAACCATCCTTTTTATGCTTGTGCCTTAGATAGTTGGCAGCTTAGTTCTAAGATGGGAAATAAGTACGTGAGAAAGGGAGCTGCAGCCAAAGTCGCCCCCCAAGCGCCCGCAGCCCTGCATCCCACGGCCGCACTGCGACAGGAGGAAGAGCAGCAGCAGCAGCTAGACGTCCGCGACCGTGGCCAGACCCCAAGGCGAGAAGCAACTGCAGCATAAAACTTGTTAGCCTTAAGCCAGTGTAAAGGCAAATTCGATAGTGTCCTCTGAGCTTGTTTATCAGTGCTTCTGCCATGCAAAAATTTACTCCTATTTGAAAGGGGTCCCTGTTTCGGGCCAATGAATCAATGCTGATTAAGCAGCAGGCCGTCTGCGCGACGCTCACATGGTTCGGTGGGTAGAGGTGTAACATAACCAAGCTGAATAACAGATGAAGATAAAAAAGAATAGATACTTATGAACAACAAAGTAAAAACAGACATAGGCACAGGAAACCATCCCCAAATCAATCAAGAAAATTAACCACTTTGACACCGAAAACCGCTCCATTATGGCGCACGAGAATGATATAGATTAATAGAGACCAATAAATAGGGAGAGTTGCAGACATGCACATTCTATGTAGCTGCTTAGATTGCGAAATACTTTGATATCTAACGAAATTAAAAGGTGATAACCGGATTTCAATTGGATGGGATGAATAAGTAAATATTGGCAAGTCAATGATAGCATGGTACTCCGAATTCCCCCTAAGTGACATGGGCCAAGGAGAAAACATATGTATGTACATGGATAGCCCCATCACTGTAACAATTCAGTTTGCTCGACCTGCCTGTACTACACAGCCCTTTTCAAACACCGCCTCCACTTCTACACTGCAGTGCCACCAACGCACATGCGTATATATACACTGACCACAGTACTTTCAGTCTTCCCCGGTCAACTCTTCAAACTCATTGTCATCAGCTTCCATGCTCTTTCCAGAGCCATCTTTTGAGGAGGAGGAAGAGGAAGAAGAGGAGGAGGAGGAGGAGGAGGATGATGGCCGCATGGCTTGGGGGACAGGGCCTGCAACAAAAGAAAAATTGCCAAAAAAAACGTCACAAACACATGCACACACATGCACATACAACACACGCAAACACACATACAAGCGCACAATTGACAACCTTATTAGCTTACGCATCCTTATTAATGATCGGTGCTCTTGCTCACCAGATACAGGAGGGATGCGACGGCCGTTGCTGTCATACACGGGGCCTTTCATCTGTGGTAGACTCTCCTGAACCCCTTTCCGCCCCACTGAAACTGCAGTTCCGGGTTTTGTGGTGAGCTTGACAGGCACAAGGTAAGCGGCAGAGGGGTGCTGAGTGGTGGGGGGGGCGGTTTGTGGGGGGGAGGAAAGCTTGGTGGAAGCTCTTGCAGCCAGCTCCTTCTGCAGTACAGCCGCACAGCTTTCTGCGGCCTGCAATATTGAGGTGCATTTCGGGAGGCATTGTTTTTGCAGTAGTAGAAAGAATCTGAGCAGGCAGTGAAAGAACGCTCCCCACAAGACCTAAGGCCAAGGAGCCATTACTTACTGAGTACTGAGAACTAAACTCCACCACAAAAAAAAAGGAAAAGAAACATAAACGGGGATCAGGGAGGTTGCAGGCAGGTAGCAGTAGAATTAGCAGTAGGAATGATAATAATATAGTAGTATTATATGTAAAAGTGCAGTAGGAACAGCAATTGTGAAAGTGGTGGCAGTTTTTTTTGGTGTGAAGGCCGCAGAAACAGAGCTGAGGGCAGCCAAGTGAGCAAGCAACATGTCGGCGCACCTATGAGGCACTGTGCCTCTCGTCCTCTCATGTTCTAGCACGTGGCGTGTCTTTTGCTTGCTCTCTACCTGGCAATGATCCGCGAGCAAAAAAATGCCACGCTACGGATTTGCCTGTGTTCCTTTGCAAGCACACACTCGCACACACACAAACACACACTCTTAAACACTCAAACACAAACATACACAAACAGCCACGCTACTTTGATGGTGCACCCTTCAACACACACACTCACACACACACGCACACACGCATACAAACATGCGCACACACCTCTCTATACGCTTCGACTCCTTTTTTAGCCATAGGGTTGGTAGCTGGACGGCCACGTGAAGCCATGGACGTGTTGCGTTTTGATGCAGGGGGCGGAGAGGGACCTCGCCTGTGTGCGCAGCAGTAATGAGTAATGAATGAGGGTTGATGACTTGAGGGGTAATGACTAGTCAGAGAGAGAGAGAGAGAGAGTATATGTAGGGTCTAGGGTTGCTGCGTTTTGACGGGGATGTGGAGAGGTTTTACGACAGCTCATAATGCTGCAGTCATAAGAGAGGTGGAACAAATAGGCTGTCTTGGTTCGACGCAGGGGGTGGGGAGGGACTCTGCTTGTGTGTACAATACAAGAAAAGGAGTCATTGGTCTCAGTCAGCTCTGCCGAGTGTTGAGGGCAAGATTTGTGGTAGCCAGTGCCTTGTTGCGATAAATATAGGAAATAGAGGTGAGAAAAACATAATTGTTTTTGTTGCTGCAAATTTGAGTGAGTGGCAGGTCAGGACCCTGAGATCTGGAAAGAGCGTAAGGGGCTGTGAATGCCACAAGTTTCTCACACCTTCTGCCTCATTTCTCCCTACTTTGACTTAGTTCAATATATATAACCCTTCGGCTCACCAGCGTATCCTCTATCCGTACAATAGTGTTGTGTACGTATGTATTAATGTGCGTGTGTGTACACGTGTGTGTGTGCGTGTGTGTACGTGTATGCGTGTGTGTGCGTACCTCAGGGCCTGGAGCTCTGTCCTTGCTGCAGCCAGTGTGCTGTTCAGGGCAATGACCAGTTGCCTCACTGTGTCTTCACTTTCATCTGGTAGGTCTTTGTCCTGTTGCAATCACACATGTAGCATAGAAGCGTCAGCTTGACAGCTTGTCAAAGCACACACACACACATGATCAAACACAGCCGTGCATTGGGCGACCAAAAGTGGTTGGGAAATGCAAGCTAAAAAAATCACCGACCGAGGTTTTTTCTCGCCCTGGCACCTGACGATGGTTGCTGCCCTCCTCAGCTCCAAGCGGATACAGTGGCTGCTCATGTCCTTCTTCCAGTGTTGATCCCTGCCCTCCGCCATCACCGCCATCGCTAGGTGATGCTGACGGCAATGATTGGGGAGTGCACGCCACGAGGGACGAACCGTTGCTGGGGCTGATTGCTTGGGTCAACCGGTCAACCCTTCTTTGAAGGCTGTCGACAAGGCCACGCACCACCTGAGTTTGTCGTGTGTGTGTGTCAGTGCATGTGTCAGTGTATGTGTGTGTATGTGTGTGCGTGCGAGTGTGTGTGTGTGTGTGTGCATGCATGTTTGTTTATGTTTGTATGCATGTGTGTGTGCTTGTGCAGGTGCGCAAATGTGAGTGCACGTCTATGTGTGTGTGTGCAAGTATGTGTGTGATCGTGTCAACAGTGTTGTACTATCTGAGGCTTCGAGCCAAGACCTTTCCATATTTCTTAATTCAGGTGTGGGAGGTCCGAACACATGTGTTTAGGTATGTTGTAAGGATAGTTAGTGGCGAGTGCACCTCACTCACACAGAGAGAGCAGACCAATGGCGGAACGTAAGTGTTTTGCTGAAGTTTGGATGAAAAGAGTCAGACTGGAGGGTTAGTGTTCCAGTGTGTGTAGTGGCTTTCATTTAAGCATCACGTGACGTCTGCACATTGCGGCATAGGACTAGCCCCATACGTGGAAACAAAAAAAGGAACTTAGAATCTGGGGGGGGGCAAGTTCAGTGTTTCATATGGGGAGACGTCATTGCTGAGAGCCATTACTTTGTCAACCAAACCGTTAATGAGGGAGCAGTAGACCCACCGCAAATTCCCCTTGGACCAGTGCGCCTTGTCGACTGTGTGCAGGGGTGCTCTGCAAACGCGCACGTAACGCTGCTCGTTGGGAGTACAGGCGTGCTACCTGTGGGTGAAATGTGTCTGTGGGCATTGGGATGGCTTCTTATGAACAGTAACCTGTGTGTGTGTGTGATGGGGCACCGGCAAAGCTCAAGTGTAAGAGTAAGTTAAGGGGACAGGATGGACATCCTCAAAGCGGCTGGTGTTCTAGGATTGCACTGGCAAGGGTGAGTCTCAGCAGATCTTAAGCCTTTGCTCTTTGAAGGGCAGGGCAGACACGTTGTACGACTAGCTATGTCGTAAGCAATGGCACATGCTACATGCTAGTAGAAAACAAGAAGGAACCACTACACACTGTCCAGCGGTGGAAGCGGGTGTGCCTTTATAAGTGAGTCTACCTATTTTAATAGAGGCACAAGTCATAACTTTGTTTCTGCCTGCGTCCCTGTGCAGTGTAAGCAGCGGAAACTTAACATCCACTCACTGCTGTGAGTAAGTTGTACAAACGCGAAACAAAAGCAAACAATGAAAGCGAAACAAAAGCGAACTGCTGTGATTAGTTGTTCAAAGCGAAACAAAAGCAAACAATGTGCCAGATGCTTCTCCACATTCTTATAAGCCATTCAAATTTTAACCAAAGCACTCGGTAGGCCAGGCACTACGTTCCACACTCTGGTTGGGTTGGACACTTTTCATAGAGCACACACATACGAATAGATACAAACACACACGCGGACGCTCACACATACACACATTTCCTTTTGCTCTTTGTGCTGGACGCAATTCAGCACACACACCTGGGCACACAGGGCAGCCACTGCCCTGGCCCCATCTTTGTCGAAAGGCTTTAGGTAGGAGGAGCCAGCAGGATGAGTAAAAGTCGCGAGGTTGCCGGAGTCATCTAGCTGTAAGTCAAGGTTTCAACGGTACGTGTAAACGTGTTTAATATTGTGTGTGTGAGTGTGTGTGCGCATGTGTGTATGTGCGTTTGTGTGTGCGTGTGTGGGTGTGTGCAATGGCACAAAGGGAATGTGTGTGAAGGCTACTGAGTAAAGAAGGTCCAGCACAACTGTCAAGCATGGCAATGTTTGCTGAGCTGATGAGCTGATTGTATTCTGCATGATGAAAGGCCGGTCAAGGATCATGTTGGCTGTTCATGTTGGCTGGTCAGGGATCATTATGGCACTTAGCACGGCTGTCAGTTGAGTGGGTGCCTTGTGCTTGGGTGATTGTATTTGCAGGTGACAGAAGGCAAGAAAATGCGCTGGGAAATGCTCTGGCATCCCTTCCTGTGCCACACACCGAAAGGCACATCGGACAGAGGCAAGACAAGCACGCAAGTTGGGTGGTAAATGCTGGCGCGCCTTTCTTAACAGAGCAGGCATGCCTTTTCAAAGAAAGCTCCCTCATCAATCATTTTTTTGAGATCACCAACTCATATAACATACTCATATAAACACACGAATCAACTCATATGAACACATTCATACAAACACAAGAATCAGGGTGGGAAATCTCAGTTCTGCACTCCCACCGCTACGCACATGAAATTTGAGCACTGTGTTGTCGCCGCTACGCACATGTGCTTTGAGCACTGTATGTGTTCCCACCGCTACGCACATGAAATTTGAGCACTGTGTTGTCACCGCTACGCACATGTGCTTTGAGCACTGTATGTGTTCCCACTGCTACGCACATGATATTTGAGCACACTCCAGGCGGAGGGGTTTCGAGGAATGGGTTCCGCTCTGTCGGCAACGGCAGCATCTGCGTCACTGGCTAAGTCTTCTGCTGCAGCGTGCGGTCCTCCGATCTGGGAACAATACAGAAAGGTCACGGAACGCAAGGTTAATAGCTTCCAAGATCAAGCAGTAATTAATACGGTAGCAAGATATTAGTGCGCACTTTACCCTATGCAGAAAAAAATCTTGTGCTAGGAATCCCAGAGTTTCCAGAATCAAACAGAGGATTGGTGTTGTGCACAAATGTAAAGATTCCAGGGTCTCTCCTGGTCTTCTTTCGAGATAAAGGTAATTTGCCTTGCTGCTCTTGTCTACGCTTAGCAATTCCAACACGTAACATATTACACATAACGGTGGCTTTTTGCACAGCGGTAATGTACACACACATACACATTAATATATACACACACATGCACACAGTCATCACACTCCTGCTCACCGAATGCTTTGCCACTGCGGTGAGGCCTACAAACAGTGGAGAGTCACACGCAAAGTCATAAGCAGTAAGCAGGCGGTGAATAGTGAGCGAGCAACAATTATGATGCTAAGCAGCGCAGGGGGATAAAGCACGCTCCATTTGAAGCTCCACATGCCCATGGAGATGGTCTGCACGCCCGCAGGAGGCCCCAAGCGCTAAAAAGGGGAGGCTAGGCAATTGGACGTACCTACTCTGACCGTCAGTGCTACAGACTAGGCGATCAGACGTACTGACTCACACAACCACCTGCTGCCAGAGCAAGCTTGCAAACTGATGTCCAAAGCGCAAAGCAAACAAAGCGCAGGCCCTTACCGTTAGTACTAAAGGCTAGGCAATTGGACGTACTCTTACCGTCAGTACTAAAGGCTAGCTAGGCAATTGGACGCGCTCTTACCGTCAGTATCAGTATTAGTTTAATACTAATAAAGGCTAGGCAACTGGATATACTCTTACCGTCAGTACTAAAGGCTAACTAGGATGTACTCTTACCGTCAGTACTAAAGTAACTGGCAGTACTATAGAAACCGGTGGCAGAATGGTAACCGGCACTTGGACATACTCTCAGCGTCAATACTATACTCAATACTAAACTCAATACTAAACTCAATACTATACTCTCAGCGTCAATACTATATGCTTACAATATTATTGTAAGCACTGGACGGAAGGGCCCAACCCCCCCTTTCGTTAACGAAGGAACGCCCCTTTTCTAAGAGATAGCCTGGGCTGGCTGTGTGTCGTGGTGCCTTTGCTTGCTGTGAGTTGCACCTCTAGGGTGAAAAAACACTGTGGTGTTTGTTGGCTAGCTTGCTGTGGCTTGAACATCACGGGAGTGTGGACTGAGATGGTTGAGTTTCTATGTATGTGCAGCAACCAGCTAGGCCAGGATGGGGCTCAAACAACCTAACAGGCGAAGGTTTTTTCCTTCCAACACTTTTCTTGTGCTTTTCTTAGAACGTAAAAGCTGGTGCACTGTTGTAAGTCAAATGTTATATTTGAACTCAGCTTCCAATTTGTTTGCATGAACAGTTATGGGTCTTTAATGTGGCGCTCCTTTCCTCCCCTTGGGTATTACATTCTGGTGTTCAGTTAACACGCCTGAACTGCTTGTTGTGGCTTTCCATCAGGCTCTTTACATTGCCTCAGGTTTTGCCTTTCATCATTCATCACTTCTTACTTATCACTTCCTTAGAGAACAATATGGCACTGGCTGAGACCAGTTCTTTTTTTTTACAACCTTACGTTTACTTTACGCTGGCTGATCCAGCAATGCCTATCAGCCCAACATATGTGGCTGCCGGTTACCCCCCTTTGTAAACCCTTTGTAAACCCTTTGAAGGGCAGTGGAGAGTATAAGACAAAGAAGTTCCCTTATCGTCAATATTGTAGTAAGCACTGGACGGAAGGACACTGGAGAGTAAAAGCCAAAGGACGTGGCACGAATAAGTGCCATCCCACCAGATATCGACACTACTGCACGCCAGTCTGAGGGCGTGATATGACCCCTCTTACTTTGTGATCGTGATATGTTGAAAGTGCACAGTACGTGTGACATTAAAGTGGGTTTGTAGGGAAGAAATAGCAATGCATCAAACCTGGCGCACACTTTGCACACAGCCGTTTTGTGTTCCTCCAAAACCCACACCATATTTGGTATTTGGTGTTCCTGTTCCTCTCTAGCCAACCCCCACATTCTTGGTAATTGTGGATTCACTCCCTCTCTTGCTACCCCCACCTCGCTATTAACCCTCTTGTCTAGAACCACTCTCCACCTTGCTGCTCCACCTGCTCAATGCAAACTAAAGTAATGCTCATCCAACAGCGTCCCTTCAGAGGGCGCTGCAGGCTCTACCCGTTCTGACTCACCTAAACACATGGCAGCCCGCTCCTTGCGCATCTCTGTGCACGTCTGCATATGCTGCTGCTGTGCCTGTTTATGCTCTGCTTGCATGCTGGACATTTGAACACGCATTCTGTGGAGCTGTACCTCTGCGCTGTTGCTGAGCTTTGCCAAGGCCCTGGCCTGTGGGTGTATATGTGTGTGTGTTTGTGTGCGCATGTGCATGTGCATGGGTGAATGTGTGTGTGGGTGCGCGCATGTGCGAGATCAAAATGCCCAGCAAGCAAAGGGGACAGGGATTTGCCTGCGTCTGGGAATCGTTTAATATGCAGGATAATACTGTACTTTGTAAGGTGCTAACTTAATGCTTGACAGACAGACACACACACGTACAAACAAGCACGCATGCATAAAAGTACACACAACCGCTGGAGCTTATTGAAAGGGGAAACGCACAAGAGTAAACTCAGCAGCAGCAGCAACAGCAGTAGCAGCAGCAGCGGAGGTAAAACATTTTTCTCTTGTGCCGTGCATCTTAACAAGCTCTACTTTCACACCCTCCCAATAAAAAGAGCGAGGCAGCAGCAGCAACAAAAGGAGCGGTGCAACAGCTTTTGCCACTTCTTTCTTTAAAAGGACAAGAAATATAGCCACAGTTCTTCGCTTCTTTCTCAACAGTCAGCAACATTAAATGTAGTTTCCACTGCCTGCAAAGGTTGTTCATCTAGCCGCCCCTGAGACTCGCGCAACCTGACTCTGCTTGGAAGCGGCAAGTAGATCAAAGACTGCGATGCCCTTGTTGGGACGGTCTGAACAACGCACGTTGCATGCATGCATACATCTGACCAAGAAATCCAAACTCATCCTCTTCAAATCGACATTGTATGTGCGGCCTTGGCGGCCAACACTGCTGAGCAATTTTAGAACAAAAAGGAAGAAGCTCCCTGGCACCTGTTTCTGCACGCGTTTGTTTTAGTGCTCCAGTAGGGGGGGTGTGTGTGTGTGTGTGTGTGCATAGTTTGGTAATGAAATCGTGGCTTGGCTTTTTGGCCGGTGCCAGCCCTGAGCTCACTTTGATGAGAGTCACACTCACTTTAATGAGAACCAGACTAAGGAAGATCACGCTGATGAGAGTGCGCTGTGAGAGCTCTATATTCAAATGGTTCACCACTGACCTGATCGTTGTCAACGTTCCGGTAGTTTCTCAAACTCGTCTGCAGGCTGTGCATCTCAGCGGCCTGCTTCTCAACAGTTTCCCGCTGCTGCTGGCACTTCCCCCTCAAGGCCTGAATTTCAGCATCCTGACGCTGCATAGGGCATGGGCAGGCCACAACTAATAAAAGTTTACGCTGGATACATGCAAACATGAGTACGCCACAACAAGCACTCCCGGAAAAAACAGTCAGGTAATCCGAAGAAAGGATAGGCTTCAAGGTTGTTTAGACGACACTTTTCGGATGCTGAGGGGGAGAGGGGGAGAGGGGGAGGGGGAGGGCTGGTTTCCTTTGCAGTAAAAACTCTTGTAGTGATGACACACACATACACGCACGCAAACGCATACACGCACGCACGCACACACACACAGCACACACAGAGCACAGACACACGTATTCAAGCAATTATTTATATACACACACACGCATGCACAACGCACAAGCATACAAGCATACATACATACAAACATACATACACACACACGCTTTGTTCCGGGCACTTGCACAGTGTTGTTTTTTCCACCAACAAACAAAAAAGGTCTGCGGCGTTTTACACGGATAAAAGGCTGCGGTAAAAGCTAACACCCTCACCCTAGCCTCCTTCTCTGCTTTATTCCTTGATGTAACCGCCTCCCTCTTCAGGTTCTGTATAATGCCCTGTGTGTGAGCAGCAAGGAAATAGGGGGGTAAGAGAGAAAAAGTCCAGCACAGTAATTGACAGTAGAAAAAGAAGCAACCCACTCTGCAGCACCTGAGCCTCAGTCTGGCCCTAAATCAATACTAGCTGCAAAGAGCGTGCCTGACAATATTTGGCTCTCAATCAAGCCCTAAATTTTAAGACTCGCCAAGGGTGCAGGGATATCAAGCGCGCCTAGAGCTTGCACAGAGGGCCTCAAAATGCTTACCTGTAGGCGCTCAATCTCGCATAGATCCCGGGACAGGGGTGAGGGTTGACTTGCAGGTGCACTCGAGGCTGCACCCAGACAAAGATAGTTGACAAAATAAGGGGGCATGCGAAGGCTTCCTTGTTCACTGCCAGGTGGGCTTCAATGAGTGTGTGTGTGTGTTTGTGTGTGTATTGCATGTGTGTGTCTTAGTGTTTGTGCATGTTTGGTGCGTTTTGTGTGTTTGGTGTGTGTGTGTTTGTGTGTAGGTTGCATGTGTGTGTGCGTGTGTGTATGTGTGTGTGTGCATGTGTGTGTATGTGTATGTGTGAGTTTCTGTGCATATTTTGTGTGTTTGTGTGTGCGTGTGTCTGTGTGTGTGTTTGTGTGTGTTTGTGTGTGCGAGCGCGTGTGTGTGTGCGTGTGTGTGTGTGTGCGTGTGTGTGTGTGCGTGTGCGTGGTGTGTGTATGTGTGTGTATGTGTGGGTATGTGTGTGTGTAAGTGTGTGTATGAGTGTTTGTGTGTGTATGTGTGTGCGTGCGTGTGTGCGTGCGTGTTTGTTTGTGTGTGTATGTGTGTGTGTGTGTGTGCGCGTGTGTGTGTGTATGTGTGTGTGTATGTGTGTGTGTGTGCGTGTGTGTGTGTGTGTATGTGTGTGTGTAGGTGTGTGTGTGTGTGTGTGTGTGTGTGTGTGTGTGTATGTATGTGTGCGTGTGTGTATGAGTGTGTGTGTGTGTGTATGTGTGTGTGTGTGTGTGCGTGCGTCCGTGCCTGAAGGTCCAGTATCAGCTCCATTATTCATTGTTGATCCATCAGCCATCTAAGAGGCACATCCATACATTTATCGCGATATTTACACGAAATTTGTTGTAAAGACAAAGTATTCAAATGTTCCGCTGCCGACAGGAAGGTGTGAGTTTTTTTCTCTGCTATCTTCCCTTTATAATAACGCTCCGAAACATAGCCAGTCGTTCAGCTGTCGCCTTCTGCCGGCCGATATTCTATGGGGGAGGTGAGAATGACGCCCCCCACCTGGCAACTGCCCTAACTGCAAATGCCAGAACAGGCCACACAGAGCACCTTAGAAGCTAATTTTTATTGCAACATGTAAAGGATTTTTTATTAAACGTGTCCGCCTGTTGGCAGGCCGATGCCTGACCCCACATATTTGCCGAAGGCCCCGGCCCTGTACGCGGGACTTGGCTTCTTGCTAATTGAAGTTGTAATTTTGTTGTATGTTTAC
>Ga0307947_1003364_pt1 | contig 12878 bp, 12 predicted proteins | sample OrgLakmetagen232_FD_201840 | JGI IMG/M metagenome (GOLD analysis project Ga0307947, IMG submission 201840) | Saline water microbial communities from Organic Lake, Antarctica - #232 | ecosystem: Environmental > Aquatic > Non-marine Saline and Alkaline > Saline | place: Antarctica: Organic Lake...
GTAACATTACCGTGTTTGTTAAGCAGCATGTGTCAAGCTACTGTGTGCAATGTAGCATGTGTAACATTACCGTGTATGTTAAGCAGCATGTGTGATGTCATGTGTAATATTATCGTGTGCAATGTAGCATGTGTAACATTACCGTGTATGTTAAGCAGCATGTGTCAAGCTACTGTGTGCAATGTAGCATGTGTAATACCGCCGTTTGCAATGAAGCCATTACTGTAGTCATTACTGTAGCCATTACTGTAGCCATTACTGTAGCCATTACTGTAGCCATTACTGTGTATGTTAAGCAGCATGTATAATCTTGCCGTTTGCAATTTAGCGTGCTCGATCATGGTGGGCCGCACATGTCAGGCTGCACACTCAAAAAGCACACCAGGCTGCGTATGTTTTTGCGCACCAAGCTGCATACAATGGAGCACCCTATGCTGCAAACACTGAGTCGCAAACATCAGAGCATACCAGGCTCAGCAGCTCACTGGGGTCAGCCTTGCATTCACGACCCCTTCCTTTTCGTTTCCTCGTTTCTTCTCCTCGTCTGCCACGACTCCAGCTGTATCACATTATTGTACATGGCGCAGGTTTGGCGGCCTGAAAAGATGGACTTCCACTTTGAAGACATGTTCCACGCTTTTATCACCGTGTTTGGTCATCATCACTTCATTGTACATGGCGCAGGTTGGGCGGCCTGAAAGGATGGACTTCCACTTTGACGACATGTTCCACGCTTTCATCACCGTGTTTGTCATCATCACTTCATTGTACGTGGCGCAGGTTGGGCGGCCTGAAAGGATGGACTTCCACTTTGACGACATGTTCCACGCTTTCATCACCGTGTTTGTCATCATCACCCTCGACAACTGGACGGACATCATGTTCCCGTTGATGAGCGTGAGTCTGCTCTCAGCGCCTCTCCCGTCAAGCCACACACCTTTTGCAGCACTTGGAAAATAGCGTGAACCGGGAGTCAGTGGATCTTGATGTGTAATGTGTAAGCGTATCTGTGATTCCTGTTGTGTCAGAATGCTGCCCTACAAAGCATCAGGAGCAACTGTCTTTTACGCGTGAGCTGCGCGTCAACTACTGAGTTTTTACTTTTTGTCTCTTTCAAACGGCTGGACAATTAGTTAGGGAACGCAGCACTTAAGACCCACCCGTATTGCCACCTATGGCACCTGAACCCCTGCTGAACATGTGCACCCCCCTCCTCCACAGGGATCTGTGCACCTAGTGAACAGCCAGGTCTTCCCTACACCTGAAAATCACCCACATCTTCAATTTTCTGAATCACCCACATCTTGATCTTGCAGTCCGTCCCATCATTATGTAGACCAACATCGTGTAGGATACACTGTTATGGTATGGGGGCTTTTATTTTTGCTGCCCTGCCAGGCATACTGCACGTAAATTGCACGCAAACGGCTTTGGCCATTGCTGACATTGTGTACGCATGTGTCGTGGAGTCATATCTTGTGAATGCATGATCTTGTGTTTGCATGTGTTGAGGTGCCATATCCTGACACCCCTGCAGGGTCACCCCTTAGTTACGTGTCTAAAAATGCTCTGTGGCGTCAGGTGGCATGCACATATTATGGTGGCATGCACATATTATGGTGGCATGCACATATTATGGTGACATGCACATATTATGGTGGCATGCACATATTATGGTGGCATGCACATATTATGGTGGCATGCACATTCTATGGTGACATGCACGTATTATGGTGGCATGCACATTTTATGGTGACATGCACATATTATGGTGGCATGCACATATTATGGTGACATGCACATATTATGGTGGCATGCACATATTACAGTGGCATGCACATATTATGGTGGCATGCACATATTATGGTGGCATGCACATATTATGGTGGCATGCACGTATTATGGTGGCATGCACATATTATGGTGGCATGCACGTTATATGGTGGCATGCACATATTATGGTGGCATGCACATATTATGGTGGCATGCACATATTATGGTGGCATGCACATATTATGGTGGCATGCACATATTATGGTGGCATGCACATATTATGGTGACATGCACATGTTATGGTGACATGCACATATTACCACCAAGTCCTGCATTCAGGGTGGCAGTCATCAAGGTTTCCAACATGCCCCCAAGAGCAAACAACAAAGCGTAGGAAGCAAGGCCTCTCCCGGAAAACAAGGGGCACGGACCATTAAAGTTCCCGCCTCAACGCCTTTTGAACCAAGCTATAGACTTTGTGCTCTCTGTTAAAAATTCACTGGAAGCAACCAACTTTGCTGCTTGCTGCCCAAAGTCACTCACAAGTTCTTTAACCTCTCTGCATGCTATCGCGCTCACCATAATGCTCCTTGACCTTGCTCCTCACTACATGTGTAGGGTTGGCCAGAACCCTATATATACGGTGTGTATACGGTATTTTTGGCAGAAAATAGTCTAATATACGGTCGTATACGGTGTATATATACGGTTTTGGCCAACCCTAAATATGTGGCAACAGACCTTACCGCTCATCAAACTCCTTGACCTTGCTGCACGTTGCAGAGGCTGACTCCTTGGGTGGCAGTCTACTTTGTGTTCTGCGTCGTGATTGGGGCGTTCATGATGCTGCAGCTGTTCCTGGCCATTCTGCTTAGCGGCTTGGAAGAGGTAAGGCACATATATTCATGTATTCCTATCAATCAGTGTAGGCTGTGTGTGTGGTGCGATTTAGGGTGATGCTTTGGTGTGATGCTACCAGCATGCACAACTATGGTGCCACTTACGATGCTAGTAACAAGCGCCACTATGGTGCTGCTTAGGATGCTAGTAGCAAGCGCCACTATGGTGCTGCTTAGGATGCTAGCAGCAAGCGCCACTATGGTGCTGCTTAGGTTGCTAGTAGGAATCGCTTCCATGGTGCCGCTTAGGATGCTAGTGAAAAGCGCTACTAAGGTGCTGCTTAGGATGCTAGTAGCAAGAGCCACTGTGGTACTGCTTAGGATGCTATAGCAAGCGCCACCATGGTGCTGCTTAGGATGCTACAGCAAGCGCCACCATGGTGCTGCTTAGGATGCTAGTAAAAAACGCCTCTATGGTGCCGCTTAGGATGCTAGTAGAAAACGCCTCTATGGTGCCGCTTTGGATCTTAGTAAGAAGCGCCTCCATGGTGCCGCTTATAATGCTAGTAACAAGTGCTTCCATGGTGCTTTGCCGCTGTCCTTGCATCCTGCTACACGTGTGGCTTGAAAGTCGTTGGAGTGCATGTTTGTACTGCAGCATGGCTTGCAAGGGGTGATCTGCAGCATGGCTTGTATGAGGTATACTGCAGCATGGCTTGTAAGAGGTGTACTGCAGCATGGCTTGTAAGAGGTGTACTGCAACAAGGCTTGTATGAGGTTGGGAGTGCGTGTTTGTACAGCATTATGGCTTTTGGAAAGGGTGCACAGTATGATGATTTTGAGCACAGCATGATTTGAGCACAGCATATTTCTGGAAGCGTGCACATCATGATGATGATGTTGAGCACAGCATGTAAGGTTCCATGTAAGGCTTCATTGGACATGACTACGGTTGGCCAGACCCGTGTACATACGGTGTTTGTACGGTATCTATGGCGGGAGAATCACCATATATACGGTCATATACGTTGTGTATATACGGTTCTGGCCAACCCTATCCATGACAGAACCCCCTGCCCCAGGCACAATGAAACACTCCGCTCTCACAAATTAGCTGGGGTGGGTGACGGATGTGCATGTGTTGAAGTTCAGGGTTAGGTGTGTTTGGAAATTTGCAATTGTCATAATCCGGGGAAAGTTTTGGTGCTACTTGGAATATTTTACATGGTTTCAAAAGACATACCATCACAGGAAAAGCAGGAGCTCGGCCAAAGTATAATACATAGGGTAGTTCAGAGTTGTATACACACACCGTGTATGACCGCATGTATGGTAATTACTCTCCTTGAAATACCGTATATACACTGTATACCACACACGCATGAAGATGTATGGTTTTGACCAACCCTAGAAATACACGACCCTAATACACACACTTACAATTACGGGCATAGCCGCCCTCAAATCAGCCACCCCAAAGTGAATTTGTCCTTGCTTTCTCAAAGCGCAGCATGCGACCAAACCACGACGCCAACAGTATGCTGCCGTTGACCAAACGTACATGGAAAACATCACGACACTGCTTGAACATCATTCGACCCACGCTGACGCACCCAAGCCTTTTGTACCCTGCAGTTGGAGAAGGAATTGAAGAATGAGCAGCAAGAAAAGTCGTTGGCAAAGCTGATGGAGGCATCCACTGTGGTGCATGCTGCTAGGGAAGCTTCCAGGAACTTCATGACAAAAGTCAGACAGATGTCCATGTGAGTCAAATCCCACTCGTGCTTATGTGTTCGCTTGCGCACGCGTTGACCTGCACACGCGCATGTATATGCACCTACATGCTTACGCCTGCTCACACACACACACACACATATACACACACACACACGCACACACACACACACACACATGCACATACACCTGCACACGCGCACATTCACACATGCACATGTGCTTCAACTTACATACATACACCTACTTACACACAGCTGCATAAATGCACCCGCACAGGGGCATGGATGTGCACGTACATACATTACTTACATACACACCTATGCAAATACACATGTACACCCACGCACCTGCACATGGGAACATACATTCACCTGCTAACATACACCTACTCAGACACACTTACGTGCATACATATGAACACCTGCTCACCTGCGTATACACACACAATCCTGCCATAACTTGTGCTCATGGCTCTGTGATAACTTGTGCTCATGGCTCCGTGGTAACCTGTGCTCATGACTCCGCGATAACTTGTGCTCATGGCTCCACGATAACTTGTGCTCATGGCTCCGTGATAACGTGTGCTCATGGCTCCGTGATAACTTGTGCTCAGGGCTCTGTGATAACTTTGGTGCTCATGGCTCCGTGGTAAATTTTGTGCTCATGGCTCCGTGATAACTTGTGCTCATGGCTCCGTGATAACTTGTGCTCATGGCTCCGTGATAACTTGTGCTCATGGCTCCGTGATAACGTGTGCTCATGGCTCCGTGATGAGCCCAATTCGCGTATTTGGGTTGGGGACACATGCCAAAAGTAGGGTTAGCTAGAACCATATATATATACGGTGTACATACGGTAATTTTGGCAGGGAAATTACCAAATGCACGGTCATACACGGTGTATATATACGGTTCTGGCCAATTAGCCAGAAGCAACAGGCGTACACAGCGCACAAGCTCAGTGGCACACACTACATTTAGGCTCTGCTGAAGCATGCAAGTATCGACAGAGGGAATGTTCTCTCTCCATAATACCGGCTGTGTCGTCTTGCCAGCGCAGTTCCCCTGTTTTGTTCCCTTCAGCTGCAAGTAAGGTTTGGTAGAGCTAAACCCTCACGCGCTGAAAGTGTGTTCGGTGTGCGCTCTGGACAGCTCAACCTTGAGGGCGGTGTTAATTATTGAAGATGCACAGCACAGTTTGCAAAGGAAGGGTGTGAAGAAATGAAGATGCACAGACAGTCCGCAAGAGAAGGGGGTGCACGCCACTTTCCTTCTTGTGTGCACGCAAAGACCCATCTGGCACTGCCAATTGCATCTCCCGTGGTTTGTGTGTCATAACATATGTAGGAGTGATGTCAGTGTATGATGTCGTGACGTCAATGTACGAAGAGCTCCCGTTCTAAAACAATATTTCAATTACTTCAGCATTTCAAATACTTCAATATTTTAGATGCTTCAGTATTTCAGACACTTCAGTATTTCAGATACTTCAGTATTTCAAAATACTTCAGTATTTCAGATACTACAGTATTTCAAACACTTCAGTATTACAGATACTTCAGTATTTCAAGCCTCAACGGCTCGCAGCTGCTTTGATCTGTTCTCCGATATGCCTGCTCCTCTTCCCCCCCCAGAAACTTACACACCCACGCACCTACTACTGCCATGCATTCACTGAAATGCATCCCAACTCGAACCTGGTGCAGGTGACCGTCATTAATGATGAATTAGGCTCAGAACTTCACCAGGCATGCGTAATTTTGAGATTAGGTGATCCAACCTCCCTCGAATGACATCAACCCATAACTGCTGTACCGTACGCAGGTCTGACAAATCCCACCGTAAACATCCAGGTGACATGCCCTCTTCAAAGGCCCTCCCTTCCATTAAAGGCTCTAGCAAGGGCCTGGCTCATAAATCGTCGGCGGACAGCTTTGCAGAGCAGCTGGATCAGACACACAGCACGAAGCCCAAAGGCCAAGACAGTTTTGCGTGGAGCCGTTTCTTGAGCAGTTCTGATAAGGAAAAAGACGTGCAAGGGCAGGTGGGTATTGAGGCTGCCAGCCCAATTTTTGTGTGTGACATACACACACGCACACACACACTGGCACGCACACACAAAAGCATAAACACACACGCGCACACACAACACACACAAACACACACACACACACACACAAACAAACACACACACATACACACACACACGCACACACACACATACACACAAAAACACACATAGGGCCAAAGCCTCACCTCTACGGTTCCCCCCCCAAAACCACCAATGACGGTGATGAGCATGTTGCGGGGCACCACCAACCGCATAGTTCCTGCCCCCTCTCCTTTGGTAAGGGTCCCTTCTCCCCCTCCTTCCTGTGACTCCGGCAACGCTCCTGCACCACCACACCAACTGCCGACTCTGCACGAAGGGGCAGTAGGTGGAGAGGATGTGGGGGACAGGGTGCCTACTTCAGGCAACGACCTTCGTTTGCCCAGTAGTTTGAGCCCCGGGAGCTCTTCCCTAGCACAGCATGGTGATGTGTCAAAACATGCCTTTGGCGAGGGTGGCGCAGGCGTGGGTCACGATTGTAGGGGCGGGGGGGAGAGGGGCGGCACGAGAGGTGGGATATCAGATGGCAAGGGCGTAATGCAAAGGGAAGGATGGGAGGGGAAGTCCAAGCAAGGGGAGCCGCTGGCAGCAGGGGGAGGCGGAGTAAGAGCTGACGGCCGGAGCAGCCCGCAGAAGCAGCCGCCCCAACGTAGTAGTCTTGTGTTTGGCGGAGACGGTGTGGGATCAACTTCAATGGGCAGAAAGCAGCCGCCTAGCCGCCCTCAGTCCAACGCACCCCAAGCATGCACCAAAGAAGCGACAGGGGTTGCCCCCATGCACGCACAGCACGTGACCTCGCGCCCCGGCACTGCCCCTTCCTCCACCAGCAGCTCTGATGGAGCTTTGCCCTCGCACAGGTCCTCTGCCTCTGTGCATGCACCCAGCACGCCTTCTCTCAGCGGCAAGCTAAGCGGAGGTGTGGATGCATTTGTGTGTGCCTGTGTACGTTCATACATGCGTGTGTGTGTGCGTGTGTGTGCGTGTGTGTGTGTTCGTGCGTGCGTGTGTATGTGTGTGTGTGTGCACGTGTCTTGTGTGTTCAGGTGCATGTGCCCCTGCAACTGCATGCATAGCACTCACATTTACCCTCCTTTGCTGCCACATGCCACGCCCCCACAATGCAGAAGTCGGCTTGCCTGCGAATGCATTAGCCTTGGCCATGCAAACTGCATCAGATCCTCTGCCCCTTCAGATTCAGCACGGCTCGTTTGGCGAGCCACTGGCACCCTCCCCAACCTGCCAAACAGACAGACATGCTCAGCAGCAGGGAGATGAGCAGACCATTGCACTGACACGTCTGCAGCAGCAGCAGCATCAGCAGCAGCAAAGTGAACGCGGACACAGCACATGCCCCTCAGATTTCCAGCAGCAGCGGCATCAGCAGCCACAAGGCCTAACAAGCGACCTCCACGAGACTCACCACCATTCCCCCCACACATCCTCCTCCTCTTCCAGAAGCAACCATGACCTCACCTCCAAGCACCCCCAACGCCCACATTCCACTCCTGCATCCTCACACAGCTCTCCCTCTTCTGTCAAGCACCCACCCCCCGCCCTCGCTCCCTCAGCATCCTTCCAACCTCCCGCACAAGCCATACTGGCAGGGGCACTACAGAGCGCAGATTTAATATCCTCAGGACAACAGCCAACATCACAAGACGAGATTTACACCCAGGGCCCATCACACTCGCATGACCTGCTAACAAACCTAGCAGGGCCTTTGCAGAGTGCAGACCTGCTGGACAGAAGAGCCTGGTCTGGCTCGCAAGCTGCTGCCTCTGCAGCCAATGGCCTTCAAGCACGTCTAGCAGACGCTCTCCCGAGCTCTGAGCCCCTTGACAGGAAGTACTGGCCTACCCAGGTGCCATGTCTGGCCCTCGCCCCCAAGGAAATCGAAGAGTCCTACCCCCACTTGAACAGCCCCCTTGGCACTCAAAGGTGCAATTGCAAAGTGATGTAAGGAAGGTTGCTAAGCAGGAAACAGCTGCTTGCTTCCCTTTTCCTCATCTCCTCTCTACTCTGCGGTGTAGGCAGGGTCGCAATTAGGGTAGGCCAGAACCGTATATATGCACCGAATATGACCGTATAGTATTAGGTAATTTCCCTGCCAAAAACATCGTATATACACCGTATGTATATGGTTTTGGCCAACCCCTCGTTGTTGTTGCTGCTCCTTCTCAGAGCTATGCCGAACACTTATGTATCTGCACAAAGTGTATGAGAGCAGTGGGTTATTTTCCTTGCTGCTGCAATTCCTCTCTTATGACGTCAGCACTGTGCTCTTCTGTGTTCCATCAATCCCTCAATCCCTCCTGTCTCCACTGTGTTGGATTTTAGACATCACCTTGCCTTAATCTGTAGCACTTTACAGGCAAACACTTTGCACTAAGCAGTAAGTCATTGTATTGGTGTCATGCCTTCCACCCAATATGTATAACATGTAAAATGCAGCTGTAACATGCAAAATGCAGCTGTAAAAAATGTAAAATTTTGTGCAAGTCTTGGTCCTAACATTCCACACTGTGCTCTCAGCTCCAGCTACATCTCTCTCTCTCTCTCTCTCTCTCTCTCTCTCAAAATGTCTACACATTATTCTCACAGATTCACGATCTATGAGTGAATGACAGCTGTTTAGTTCAAAATCTGTGTGCAGTCCAGCCTGCCATGGCTCACTTACTCCACTCTTTTGAAAAGCTTCTGTTGCAAATGGTTTCAGTCCAGTTTCTGTTGCAAGTATCAGCAAAAACTGCCTGATTGTTTCCGCACATTCTTACTTGTACCTGACATTCCCTGTTACGCAGGGACATCTCACTCCCTGCTTTTTGCAACAGAAGCTCTGACCAGAAGCTGTCCTCAGACTCTTCACAACGCTCCACCGCCCCCGTTCCATGTGCCCCCCCCTCTCAAGCAGCAATACCACAGCTGAACAGCTTCAGCAGCGGCAGAGCATTGCAGGAAGTGGTACGTGTTTCTTACAGCCAAAGGACATGTCGTGCACAATTGGGCCTTGACCATGACCCCTTGTTACAGCCTTTTTAGGGTGCAACACCGCAACATGCAACTGATGTGTCTCTAACCTCAGAAAAAGAAACACCTAAAGTGGAATCTAAGCCTTGCTTGTGAAATTTTGGGGCAGCTTGTATTGGGGCTTGGTACCCTCTCCAGCTTGTCGACATCTTTTAAGGTTCAGTTTGAAGTACAAAGGCATTCAACCCAGGATGGCTGCTCAACCTATGAGGACGAGGTTGACCTCAAAACAAACCATGCAAGAAAGGACTGTAACGCAACCGGAAATTATCATTAACATCTTGAAAGTCACAAAAGTCACCCTTGATTCTTTTCGTTTTTTTGTATGGCATTCTTTCCAGGGGCAAGCACTTTAAAACACACGGTTCATCTCGGCTGGCCACGGGGGTGGCATCACACACACACACACACACACACACACACACAGATAAGAGATGCATCAGGGAGAGACAGAGCCGGTCTTGAAGCAACAGACCCGGACCATCAGCACGCATTGAACCGGACCAAGAGCACAATGAAGGGGGTCCTGATGAGGCGTCAGAGCTTGAAGCAAGCCCTAGAGCAGAAGGAGGAAAATATTCCAAAGTGGGGCAGAGATATCTTGACAGGGACGTCATGCTTTTGCTTGGGCCCCAACAACAAGCTGCGCTTCACGTGTGCACGGGTGCGTGTGGGTGTTGGTGTGAGCGTACATGCATGCAGGTTTTTGTGTGGGTGGGTGGTTGTTCTGGAAGCTACGCAGATGATCAGGATGTGGGTGTGTGTGTGTTTTTAGTATGGGTGCGGACGTGTGTGGGTGGGTGGCTGTTCTGAAAGCTACGCAGATGATCAGGATGTAGGTGGGTGGGTGGTTGGGTGTGGGTGTGTGCGTCTAAGTATGGGTGCGGACGTGTGTGGGTGGTTGGGTGTGGGTGTGTGCGTCTTAGTATGGGTGCGGACGTGTGTGGGTGGTTGGGTGTGGATGTGCTCGTTTGTGTGCGGACGTGTGTGAGTGGTTGGGTGTGGGTGTGCTCGTTTGTGTGCGTGGATGCACCACAAGTAGGTTCACCGTACGAGTGGCACTGACAGTTATGATGACTGCGCTACGAGAGCCCGCAATGTAATGCGTATGGCACAAATAACACTGGCGTTATGGCACAAATGTAATGCGTATGGCACAAATGTAATGCGTATGGCACAAATGTAATGCGTGTGGCACAAATGTAATGCGTATGGCACAAATGTAATGCGTATGGCACAAATGTAATGCGTATGGCACAAATGTAATGCGTATGGCACAAATGTAATGTGTATGGCACAAATGTAATGCATATGGCACAAATGTAATGCGTATGGCACAAATGTAATGCATATGGCACAAATGTAATGCGTATGGCACAGATAACACTGGCGTGCATCCTGATGCCTACAGCAAAACTGCCTGACAGGATACCCACTGTTTCGTGGAATAAGTGAGCAGCCTTACACCTAATTTGCTGCAACCCACACAAGCCACGATGCTGCTTTTGTACTTCTGGTTCATTCCAGGCTTCAGTCGCTGCGTCACTGATTACCCTGTCTACTCTCCCCTGCTCATCATGGCCTAAAAACAGTATATCAATGGGGCTATGATGGGGGCCAAACTGGAAAGTAGATTATTACTTCGCACTCACCAGTCGAAGAATTGAAAAACTTTAGGTTCGCTCCCATATATCATATATATGGGAGGTCGCTTATTACGGAGCGCTTGTTATTACGGAGCGCTTGTTCCACCCCTTCTTGTTCATGGCATCTGCCGTCCTGGAACAAGTCGCAGACTTCAGAACCCCCTTTCTCAAAAGGGCCGCCTCGCAGAATTGAACACACGTTTAAGCAATATGTTCCTCATCCTTGCAGATTGTGGCGCATCGACACTTCGAATCCATCATTGTGATCATCTGCGTGGCTTCCAGCGTCATCCTGGCCCTGGATGACGCCTCGCTAGTACGAGGGTCTCCCAAAGCCATTGTGCTGCGCAACCTGGATGCCTCGTTTACTGCTGTGTTTGGGCTGGAGGTGTGTGTGTGTGTGTGTGTGTGTGTGTGTGTGGGTGGGTGGGTGGGTGGGTGGGTGGGTGCGTTACTCCGAGCTGCACTCCTCCTGCTCGACAAGCGCATAAGCAGCTGCTGCACGCTCACTGATTGGTAACTGTTCATGATAATGGCTGTGACGTCGTTCATTAAAGCTGCACTCCTCCTGCTTCGCAAGCGCACAAGCAGCTGCTGCACGCTCACTGATTGGTAACTGGACAAGATATTGGCCGTGACGTTGTTCATTAAAGCTGCAGACAAGTTGTACCATTCCTAGATGCTATGGATTCGGCTTGTGCGTGCAGACTGTTTTGAAGGCTGTGGCGATGGGCGTGCTGTTCAACGGTCCAACCTCTTACTTGAGAAGGTAGGAGGAAGAGATGCAGAGGGTGCAGGTGTCTCGTTACATTTTCGCGCAAGCCTACATGTTATTACTACAATTCATTACTACAATTCATTATTTTCCATCCTTCCCCCTCCTTCCCTTCCTGTGTTATCTCCAACCTGCAGCACCACCCCCTATCATCAAGTGCCCTTCATCTTGAACCTCTCACTCTCCTCCCTCCTCTTCTTCCCTCGGCTCTTCAGTTTCATAACGCATTCATCCCGTCACGCCCTTTTCCATTACTACAAATTATTAGTTTCCAGCCTTCCCCCTCCTTCCCTTCCTGTGTTATCTCCAACATGCAGCACCACCCCCCATCCTCACGTGCCCTTTATTTCTGAGTACGAACCTCTCACTCTCCTCCCCCCTCTTCTTCCCTCGGCTCTTCAGAATCATAACGCATTCATCCCGTCACGCCCTTTTTTTCTCCCAGCCCATTCTACCTCCCAGCTATTTTTTTCTGAGCATGGGTCGAGAACTTGCAACTCATGCCGCAGCGCTCCTTGTGCTTTATCGAATAAAGAAATTCATAAATTTATTAAGGGAGCGCTTGTTGCAGGCATATTTGCATCAAGCGCGCAAATCCCTCTGATCCCACTCCAATGTCTGGAACCAAGTAGACAACGTTGCAGTGCTCATCGGTGTCATAGTTTTGTAAAGGGTTGAATTTTCACTCTTCACTCATGCCCCCTCTGATCCCACTCCAGTGGCTGGAACCAAGTAGACACCTTTGTGGTGCTCATTAGTATCATCGTGCTCTTGGTAGAGGCCACAGTATCCACAGATGACGTGCCTTGGCTGAGGGCGCTGAAGGCAATGCGGTGAGTTTGGATGTACATTGCGTCAGCACCTTGGTCAGGAATGTGCAAACACAGTAAGAGATGGAAGGTGTGAGCTGTGAATGGTCAGGAATGTTTCAAACACAGTATAAGAGGGAAGGTGTGAGCTGTGAATGGTCAG